>WLWF01002249.1_pt1 | contig 14235 bp, 21 predicted proteins | sample 6718331 | NCBI WGS metagenome assembly WLWF01 (sample SAMN12718692, study PRJNA515312) | sponge metagenome | isolation source: marine sponge | host: Mycale hentscheli | place: New Zealand: South Island, Marlborough, Capsize Point | collected 2003-05-01
TGTTAGTTTGTGTTTGCGGCGCGTTGTTCATAACTTGCGCCCCGGCCACTGCCTGCGCTGGTTGAGATTCTGCAAGCACGCCATACATACCCTGCACGTACTGCTCGCTTTCGCGCTGCTCTTTAGTTAGCGCTGGGCGTTGATTTATAACGCGATGCTGTTCAATGATTGCCAGTCTCAATTCGTGGCCACGTTTGCCGGTAAATTGATTTTTATCAAGACCAATCGAGTTCATCACTTTTTCGGCCTCGGCATATTCATTTGCCAATTCCTCTGCCTTTTCTTCAATCACAGCTGGAGAAAGTGCTGCCTCAAGTTGTTCTTTTAGTGCCTGAATTTCGCCTTCTTTTTTAGCAACACTGTCTTTCATGTCTTGCAGCTCTTTCAAGCTAGCTTCAAGCTTCGACATATCAACTAAATTAGAAACCTTGTCGGCATCTTCTTTTTTTACTTCTACGTCTGCCCCGTTCTGGAGGCGCACCCGCACAAGTTTTGTTTCATCTGGCATAATAGATTCCTCTTTTTTAATTGCCCGATTTAAAATTCGCACCGAGTCACCCCCACGACCGGAGCCGGCAGGTATTAATGCGATATGGTTATATTTTAGTTCTGACACAATCCCGTCATATGGCCCAACCGGGGTCCATTCTATATTGCAATCATAAGCGGCTGATACATCGCGCAGCTCTTCATTGATAATTTTTTGTATTACACCTTTATCTGTAACAACAATATCAACAATAACTAGGCCTTGCTCATAATCATAATATGCATCTGATACAGTGTGCCCAACAGATAAATTAGATGTTTCGGTCGTTTGCCACGTGTGACCCTCGACTACTAATGCGGATTTCAACCCACTTAATGATGATAACCTGCAAAGTTCATCCTCAGGGGTGAAAATCTGCAACTTTTCTTTATTTTTTAAATAATCAGGGGCAGACGGCCACTCCTCAATTGCATAACTCATTGCGCCCACACGCATTGCAGATATGGTTAGATGCAAAAAACCGGTATCAGAATCAATGCGCCACGCGTTGTTTTTTATTCTAAATTTCATTACATTACCTGCAAATTTAGTTCGTTTTTATCTATGATTGGTATAGCTATGCACCGGCATTGTATCGGCTCTCCTGGGTGTCCATCAGACGGCGGCTGGTCCCAATAAAATTCCTTACCATTTCGCGCATAATGATTTCTATGCGCCCGGCTTCCCTTCGGATACAAACCCGAGGGATTACCTACGACCCTTTCATCTTCTGATGTTCGCCATGTATAGCTTTTTATCCCCGAGTCCATCATTCGCGCCTGATTCATCTGGCTAGTTGCCTTTGCGGTTTGGTCTCTAGCTATTAACTTGGCTCTACGCGTTGTAATGCCACCGATTTTTTTTAATCTTGTAGTGAGTGGCTCGCCCAGTGTTCCGGCCGCGGCCTGATTTACTGCAATCAAAATTTTACTCCAATGCTCACTGCCAATAGATTTTATTAAACCCACGTTGGTCAATTTTGTTGATTGCAGCGCCAGATTTAAATTAGCCTCAGTCGCACCAACCCCTGATATCAGGGTTGATACATTTAGCGACTGTTTCAACATATTCTCAAAACGATTTTTGTTTTGTATGTTTGCATCATCAACAAATTGTTGCGCTATTCTTTCGGCCTCGCCTGCTATTTGCTGCTCAGACGATTGGATTAATTCCTGCAATCTCAGCAAAAACGCCTGTTGTGTAAATTGGTTTTGCTGCGCTTGTAATGATATTAATTCTTGCGTGTGCTGGCCCAGTAGCCTAGTTATATCGTACAGGGCATTTCTGTATTTTTTTTGCACGCTACGGCTTGGCCTAACTGCCTGACCAGTTCTTTTATTTTGCCGATTTTGTATTTCGTTATACGGTACTATTAGCATCTAATAATTGCTCTGCAACTTGCGTCTCATCAATGCGCTGCTCTTCAAACTCAAAACCCGGTTCGTTGTCAGCGTCCACGGATTCCGGTATTGCGCTTTCTTCTTTCATACCCACTAGCGCGTCTTCGTCTGACATGGCCCCCACTTGAACTAATAACGCATATTTATCAACCACTGTTTTATCAGTAGCGGCTTTTTGCGCTCTATTCTCTGTCCAAAGTGGCGGCCAAAAAATAGTAATATCTGTAGTTGTAAAATTCTGACCAATGCAAGAGCGACCGAGGACCTCTAACAGTTGCATAATCCGAGGCGTTATTCTGGTGTTTTGGTCTGTCTCAATTCGCCCGTAGTAGTTTTCTAAATCAGATTGGCCGGTGGCATTTAATCCGCCCGGTGCTTGTCCTAAAAATCGAGTAGCTGGAATATCCGATGCAGCACTTAAAACCTGTAAATAACTCATTAGTAGCTCTGGAATACTTCCAAACGCTGGGGTTATTGATTGGATTGTCGTTGGAGAACCACCGCCAACACCAGCATCTAACAGCGCAGATTTGTACATATTTATTTGATTTGCAATGTCTGCTAGTTGTTGTAATGCTTTATCACCTTCATTAAAACCATTGCCCATGCTACTTAGGTCCGCACTCATTATAGTAGTGCCGGAGCGATTAATTAGCTCAAATGCCGCGGCCCTTGTTCCGACCGCTCGAACTATATCATCTCGGATTTTCTCTAATTTTCCTTGTCCGAAACCGCGTTGACTGTCGACCATATATCCATTTGATACGTCTTTTGATATGGGTTGACCATCAAATATAATCAGTCTCGACCTGTGAACTTTAATACCATTTATTAAATAAGTTTCAGGGTTACCATAATCCACTGAAAATGGGTCGTTGTTATAGCTGCTGTGGGTTATTTTGTGCGCCGGTATAACGTTTAGGGATTTTAATGAGTTGGGTTTAATGCTAGACAAATCAACTGGTAACGCTGTATCATCATTATCACCAGCAATACACATTAGTATTACTGCGCCACCCTCAAGCCGCTCCATTTTTAGAGCCTCAAGGATTTTGTCAGTTACATGCAGAGCATCTGCGGCATTAACAATAGTTTTTTCTGTTTCTGGTTCGATACCTTCTAGACTCCAGCCGTTACGCAACGCATCATTTGCCGGGATATCTATAATCTTCTCGGCTTCCCAGAATTGTTGGTACATATTATAGCTATCAGTAATTCGTTGCTGAAATGGTTGAACTGGGTTTATTTGAAAAGATGCGCCAATGTCACACCCCGAGCCAGCGCCAAAACTATTGCGCAATGCAGAACGACTATGCGAACTCACATTAGAGCCATAGCCAGTATTTTTTACCCGATTTTTTCGTCTGTTTTTTTTAGTCATTTGTCTCTAATCGGTTGCATTGCCTGCTCATATGTTGTTCCACCACCTATTTTATTCCATACAGATATTGCCATGGTCATTGCATCTATTTGGTCATCGTGTGCGTGAGAATCATTATCAGTAAATCTTTCACACTCAGTCAAAAATCCCTCGACCCAATTAAATTCATCAACCGGGGGAATCTGTATATCACCGTTAATTATTGACCAACTGCTATTTTTCACGCGACCCACTTTGTCATCCGGATATTGAAAATTTTTAGGAACCCACGCCTTAGAGGGGACACCCATTTTTTTTAGTTGTTGCACAAGGCTTTTTCCGCTTGCTTTATCTTCAATCCAAAAATTGCCGATATTGCGACCCATGCTTCGGGCGTGCTCAAAAAACTCTACAGAATTTTTTAGCAGTTCTGGGAATTCCCACCACCCAGACAACTGACTGATTAGATTTAATCGGTCCCCTGACTCCGCGCCCCACAATTGTAGGACGCTAGGGTCGTTCCACTTTCGGTCAGTATATGCTGTATCTGCCGTAATGTAAAAAAAATTGCATTTTTTTATAATTTCCGCTTGACTTTCATAAAACTTAAACCAGCAACGCTGCAGCAATCCACCATCCGGTGGGGTTGGGTTTTGTTGATATTGCGCACTGAAAACTAAAGCATTTTTTGCCTTTTGGGCTTTTAATTCTCCTAATGAGTGTTTTTCTGGCCACAACGCGCGTTCAGTCTCTAATCCTTCATCAACAATGCCCGATAAAACCAAATGCTCCCAATCAAACTCAGAATCCTGTAACAATTTACCGACAAAATCTAACTCATGCAACCGCTGCATAACAACAATGACAGGGGTATGCCTACTGTTACGCCGTGATTTTATTGTTTGGTCCCAGTTGTTATTGACCGCCTCGCGCTTTCTATCGCTGTTTGAGTCAAACGGCTTCAATGGGTCATCTATATATATTCCCCCGTGATATGTATAGCGGTTGTCAGAAAACTCTACAATATTTCCAGCACCAAAACCAGTCACCGCGCCACCAGCACTGGTTGCGTAAAACTCACCGCCTGCACTGGTTGCCCAGCGTGCTTTGCTTTTTGTGTCGACCTTAACATTAACGTTAGGCCATAACATTTGATAAACGGATGAATTTATAATATCCCTAATCGCTGATGAATTAGATAGCGCTAGCTGATTACTGTACGAAAGATGCAGCGAGCGGCACATTGGATTTTTTGCAAAAGTCCACGCGTTGAACAATTTTATAATCAACTCGGTTTTGCCATACCGCGGTGGTACATTAATTATCGCATGAGTCACATCACCCTGATGCACTCGCATCAAAAAATCAACAATTAAATGATGATGCTCAGACCATAAAAATTCAATCCCGTAAATCGACTCAAAAATCACAGTCACAAAATCCGGAAACGATGCCTCCAATTTTTTTTTCAAGATTGCTGTTTGGATTTTTTTACTAATGATTTTTGTCAATTTGCAAAATCTCTCTAAAAACTGTACGAAATGGGTGTACGTTATTAAATGCGTGTCCGTAATACGTTTTACTTAGTTTCGTACACTATTAAACTATGGTGTCCGCAACTGTTCGGTTTCGTACACTGTAAATATATTACCCTTGGCTTTTGATTGTGCATTTTTTAGCCAAAACATTTACCATCAAGCCGTCAATCCTGCAGATGATTGTTAACCGGTCGCCATGGTTTAACTGACCAAGCGCGGCACTCATTGAGTCATCAAAAAAAGCCTGCAACTTTCTAATTTCATATTTTGCCCCGGTGCCCATGGTTACATACATGTTTCCCATCAAACCTTTCTTGATATCAATTACAATTCCGGACGCTTCAACTTGTCGCCCCTTGTATTTGTTATCTGCTCCAATTTCATTGTTTTTATATGCCAGCAAAATATCTTTAACACTTGCATGTAAAACCGGGGCTTTAGCTGGGGCAGTTAAAACGCTTTTATTGGCAACTTCTCTTTTTTTGTCCTTATGAAAAGTGCCAGCCAAGACAAAAAAAGCTAACCAAACAAACGCAATAGCCTTGGATTTTTTTGAGTATTTTTTTTGCAGCGTAAACCACGAGAATATAAACGGCAAAAATAAAACCCCCAGCCAAAAAGCAATCTCACTTATTTTTTTAATCATCAATAAACCCTCTGTTTAAATTATAACAATCCCAGTCTAGCAAGCGCCGCATTAACTATTTCCTGGTCTTTATCGGACAGGCTTTCTACCACCTCTTGCGCCGCTTCTTGTTTCAATATTATTTTGTGCTCTTCCTGCAAATGTGCCGGCACTCTGCATCCTTCCACTGAGTACGCATCTAACAGCTCGTTGATGCTTATCTCTTTTTTTCTGTACCTTGCAAGGTGCGGCTTCATGGTTTCCGAGTCTGCACGCGCTTCTATTTTTTGAGGGTTTAGCATCCCAAAGCTTCGCGCCTCCATTAAGTCTCGCGGTGTCGGCTCTGCCTTTTTAATTCGTACACCTTGCGGACCCTCTTCAATTTCCGTTCTTCCTTCAGTCGCAGCCTTAATTGCTTGGTAACCTAATTTAGATTGCAGTTGCTCTAATGGGTTTCTGTATGCCGCGGCAAATTCTGGCCGCTCGCGAATCCATTTAACTATAGTTGCTTGACTGCATCCAAACTCAATAGCCATCTCTTTATGAGTCGGTCCGCGGCCCTTAATCCAAGCCATGATTTGTATTTTTGATGGCAAATCTGGTGAGTATTCCGCCGGCTTGCCGGTAGTGGCAACACTGGTAGATTTAACCTGTACCTTTTTTGCTGGTTTTTTTTGGTCTTTTTTGTTCGATGATTTCATGGTTTTTTTGTCATTATTCCGGATATACGTTTAGCAGGCGTTGGTATTGTTTTTGTTTATGCAATGCTTTATGGCGTGCCGTATCGAACGTTTGCTATGGTTTGTTGGTAAAATTTTCGAAATAAAACCCCCAACTAGCCCAGTTAATATATATATATGCACCGATTTGACAAAAAGGGAGTAGCAGATTGAGTAAAAAATTAAAAGCTAAACTCTAGGTCTGGAGCTTGCCGCTGCACTTTTTGCAATAAATGCGCATATATTCTAGCTGTTGTTTCTGGTGTTTTATGGCCTAGCATGGCTGCAACCTCGATAAACGTAAATCCGGATTGCAGCCATCTTGATGCCGCGTAATGCCTCAATTTATGGCACTCTATATATTTATTACCTGATTTACTAGCTAAAAATCTACTAATAAACATTTTGTCGATTACAGGGATTCCTTTTTTACCGGCAAACAGCCAACCAGCGTTATTGCTGTAGCCCTTATAAAATGTCTGTCCATTTATTAATGATTGTAGATTTCTCCTGATTTTAGGAGATATTTTAATCATTCTGATTTTTCCCGATTTTAACCCATCGAGAACTTTACCGTGTACGACTCTACGCCTAATCACTAAATCACCGTCCCTTATATCCTGTAGCTGCAAAGCAAAAGCTTCAGATTTCCTAAGGCCAGTAGTTGCCAGTAATTCAATAAATATGCGTTCGCGACTCATGGGTTCAAATGCGTTTAGGTATTCATACAACTCTAATTCTGTAGGTGGGATTACAACATCTGATTTTTTTTGAACTTGCAAAACAGGCTCGGTTGATAGGATTTTGTGCTCTGCTAAAAAACTAAAAAGCGACCGCCACGCCTGCATTTGTGATGGTTTTGTTATACCGTTTTGAATTAAATCGATGCGCGAAACGTCTTGAATTTTTGACTGTAAAAAATCTACGTGGTTGTAGCAGTATTTGTAGTTGCTGTATGTTTTATCGTTAATAATGTTTGACAATAATCTGCTGTATTGATAGCCGATAAAAACATTAACGCACTGTTCTACATTTAAATAATCTCTAAAATCTTTAGAGTTAGTTGTTTTTAGTGTGCCGAGGCAGTAGTCAAACCAGCGATAATACGTGTAATAAAGCTCGTCCATGTTTTTTGCTGTTTTAGCAAAAATTTTATCAGTGTTCGTTTCTGCCCGGAATTGATAAACTGTGCGTCCGTGCGCCAGTTTTTTTAAATATCTAGCGCCCACGGCGTAACACCCACGCAGCAAAAGTTGCGCCAAAAAACAACCCAGCGCCACCAATAAAACCAACAATAAAAATTCCTGCTAGTATTTCAATCGAATTCACCTAGAGCGCCCCTTGATTTTCTCAATAGTTCGCTGACTGCCGTAAATCCCTAATAACGCCCACGCCATTTCATTAATTGCATCAATAGGTATTTCTGGACCTGTTCGCCCTGTATACCAAGACAAAACGGGATTCACAACGTATGAAAAAAACAGGCCGCACGCAACAACCCAACCGATTGCAGGCCTCCAACCAGCAACAACAATTGACCTATGCTGCGCCTCGATTTTGTTTAATTCTACCTGCATAACTTGCGGTTGCTGTTTTATTTTTTCTAAAACAGCTTCGGCTTGTGCCCGCTCTTCATCGCTGGTAAACAATTTATCAAATGCGTTTCCAATGGCATCAACGGCACTTCCTGTGCCGCCTCCAAATAACGAGCTTAACCAGCCCATGGTAAATTCTTCCGACCGGAAAATGAAAATTGATTATCAGTATTAGTCATTTGTTTAATCACGGCCCATGTGATAAATCTGCCACAGAATTTTTTTACATTTTCCTCGTAGATCACAGCGGCTAACTCTTTTTTACCGTGTCGGCAGGCAAACGACAGGCTAGCAATACGACTAGCATGAGTATTTGCAAACCATCCGTCCAGCTCTGCCTCTATATCTCCTCTGTCCATCGGCGCTGGGTAATTTAGCGCAGAAAAAATCACAGACAAATCATGCTCCAACATAATTTTTTTGGGAATATTTGTTACTGACTCTTCAAAATGTTGTATTGCGCTAGTATTAGACTCTATTACGTTCTGCATAGAATCTATTTGTGCTAGTGTCATTTTTTGCGTTGAGTCTATATCTGTATAGATTTTAGCCCCACCACCAAAAACGGCGCACAACGTTAAAAACAGCGTAAAACCAGTATTAAACGTATCAAAAAATCGCATTATCTCTCTCTTTATGCGTTAATTAATATCGCCACGTCCGGAATCCCTTTTCGTTATCAAAATCCAAATGAACAAACCCCGGCCCATATGCAAAACCGCATAGGCCGACATCTGCATCAAACGCGGCACGAATTATTCTAGCCGCATCATAGCCATTGAGACATTTAAAATCAACTGCTACCCCTTTTTGATGGCTGCCCTCACTGGATTTTCCAGCCTCAGCCGGATGGTTTTTGCATCGATAACCGCTGGTGACAATTAACGGATGTCCGTAAACGTCTCGGATTTTTTGCACTTTATTCAACGTGTCCTGCGTTATTTTGCAGATTTTCCCTGCGCATTTTTCGCAAGAGCAATTTAACATTTTATCCGATTCTGGATTAAAATTTTTAGTTTCTATTTTCAACTGATTTAACTCCCGTTTTTGTAAATTTTAACGCGCCATCGGAAATGGCACCCATAATAGCGCTTCTAGTGGAATTGTAATCAACACCCTGCGCCGCTGCCTGGGCGTACAGCTGTGGAATTTTTATTTCTGTTTTGCAAATATCGAGAATAATTTTAGTGTCGCCCATGCGCCCTCCTGTATTACGCCGCCTCAAAATCGATTGCTTGTTGGACCGTCGTCGAACTGCTGTGAATTTTGTAGCCCCATTGCCGCAGCAAATCCTGTTTTATCGTTTCAAAATGTGCATTGAAATCAATTTCAGCCGCAACTGCAATCTCAAAATCTGTTGCGTCAATTAGCGTTTCGGCGCTCTCAATCAATCCAACGTTAGCCCACGCCTCAGCATCATCAATAAACCCGAGAAATTTTGATAAAAAACTGATTATGTATGAACCCCTGTACAAAATCGCATTATCAGTCATTTTTTCTTCTCCTGTTTTTTATCTTAAAAAAATAAGAAGGAGTTCGTTTTATTGACGCGATACATTTGATTTTTGCCACTAACTCACAAACTTCATCATCTGTTAGCTGCTGGTCATCATTTTCGATTACAGTCGGTATCATTCCTTCGGTCACGCACCAATGCTTGCGCATTTGATGCTCAACATCCCTAACGTGCACCATGGGTATGCTGTGGTCTAACTCATACTCGTGAACCCGTTGTAGTCTAAAATACATTAGACATCGTTTTGGATTTTCACAGCATGAATTTTCCTGTCTCGGGCATTTAACTTCAATCACTTGGCGAAAATACCCAACCTCCATGCTTTGGTTTGACTCCACTTGACCTCTGGCGTATTCGATTATCAAATCCTCTTTGACGCTAACCTGCGCCCGCAAAATCTTTTGATTAAACTCCGGTTTTGTTATTCTAAGCATTTTGTTAGTCCTTTGTGCTATACTAAATTATAGATGTTTTTTCTCTCTATCCAATGTGCGCAAGGATGCGCACAATTTAACTGGCCAAACTCCTAATACTAGACACGAGATAAAAATTAAACCCAGTTTTTTTTATTCTCGCTATTAGCCTTGATTCCCAGCAAACTACAGCATCGTCATCATTAAAATACCAACGTCGACCTATGTCATCAACCAACAGCGTTCTGTTAATTGTGTCGTTTGCAGTGCTGGTCAATCTAGCATCGCAGTTAGCGTAAAAATATTTGCCTCTGCGCATTAAATACCCCCACACGCCACCCAAGCGTCAAACAAATTGTCCTCGAGATATTTTTTGCAATACCATTGACTAATATCTGCTAAATATCGGTCCTCGTCAGGAACTGTGTTGATGAATTGCAGCGCTACATCGCAGTCATGCCATGTCACAGTAACATCTGCATCGTTACCCATTTCATACAAAAACGGATTATCCCTATTATCGAGATGCGATGGGTCTATATGCACAAATCGAATTAAATTAGCGATTTCAACGCCATCCAAATCAATATCAATCTCCAATGTTACTAATCCATTTTCAGTGTCATCTATGCTCAAGTCGATGTTTTTAAATTTAAAATTTTTTTTAATGCCATCGGCTCTTGAAACCAAAATTTCATTCCCATTGCTTTCTATATCTACCATTTTATTCCTCCTTTTTTATTTTTGCGCTCTGTTTGTCGAGCTGATAAACACAGTATAACAGGATTTTTCCACTTGTCTACTTTTTTTAGTAGACAAGTGGGATTTTTTTTTAAAACGGGATGTCGTCGTCAAAATTGATTGCAGGCTCAATAGTTTGTGGTGTTAATTTATTTTGAACGGCTGGCTGAGGTTGCTGTATTTGCTGCTGTTTACTATGCACAACATTAAATTGACCGCCAAAATTCTGAACAACTATTTCTGTAGTGTATCTGTCTTGCCCGGATTGGTCCTGCCACTTACGGGTTTTTATTTTGCCGCTAACAAATACCCGGTCTCCAACGTGCGCGTACTGCGACGCAAAATTGGCAGGCTGGCCAAAAACGGAGATATTATGCCACTCAGTCGCCTCGCGTTTTTCGCCACTAGCTTTATCTGTCCAACGCTCAGTAGTTGCTACGCTAGCAGATACTACCGCATCTCCTGCGGCGGTGTGTCTAGTCTCAATTTTTCCTAAAGTCCCAATAATTTGCGCTTGATTTAGCATTTTTTAATCTCTCTATGTTTGTTGTTGTTTGCATATCTGTTTAAAATATTTACAGCTCTAGCTGCAATGCCAGTGGGTTTGGAGTTGTTAATTAATAATTTGGCTCTCTCTGATACTAGCTGTTTAATAGCCGCCTGCTCAGCCTCTTTGCGCTCATACTCCAATTGTTTTGCGCGACTCTGCGCATTACTGATTGCTCCGGGGGTCGACTTCTCTGTTTTGTACGCCTCTACTAGTATTCGCTCTATCAGGGCGTTAGTTTTAGACTCTGACGAATGGCTTAACTCCCAACCGTACTGCGTGCGAGCGTAGTAAAAAATTGGGTGCAAATCCTCTGTAGCGATTTGTCTGTCAAAAATCTGCCTCCTCGCCTCTGATATCTCCGCCAGCGTGGGTTTAGATGCCAGCTGTTTAATGCGAGCAATTCCTAGAGGCCAATCTCCAGCCAATTCCTCTAGATGACCAAAAATGCGTCTGACCTCGGATTTGGTCATGTCTGCACACGCCGCTAAAAAATCCGGCCTGTAATCATCATCTTCTAAGTAAACCGTCTTTGCTAAAAATGGCCAATACGACTCCAGTTTTTTATATAATGCCTCTGCCGCTAAATTACCAATCGGGCAGGTTCTCGAGGTCTTTGTCTGGGTCTCCTGTACCGCCGTTTGCTCTGTAACGCTGCTCGACTGCACTAATTCCCGTACTTTTGCCTCTGTTACTTGCTCCATTTCCTATCCCCTTTTTTTTGTATAAATTTTTCTGATTTTGCAGATGCTGCTTGCTGTTAGATATCCAGCTGTTTAATTTTGCCAACAATTGATTCAGATCGCATGACGTGTAATGCAGTTTGGCGTGCTCGATAAAGTCGAACCAGATAGCAGATATAGTTTTACTGTCAACAATTCCCTTAAATCTAAAATTGTGATCAATTGCTCGCTGTAGCGGCTGCGTTGCATCTAACGTCGATACCGCACTTCCGGTAGTTATATTATTTATATTATTTATATTACTTGAGAGATTAGTCATTTCTGTCGATTCGATTCGACAGTTTTGACGATTCGGGTTTTCCTCTAAATTTTCATTTTCATTCATATAGTTACGCAAACCGGGACGCGGCATTTCCGATTCGACAGTTTTGACGATTCGATCCTGCAGATTTGGCGCGACCTCAAATTCCGGCGTTGTGTAATAATACGTGTGATTTGTCGTATTTTTTGACAATTTAGCGCGTATTAATGCACCCTCATCGACTAGCTCTGACAGTTTGCGCTGTATCACTCGCTCGGAAAAATAACGCATTTGTCCAGCAATTTGACCAGCTGTCATATACGTCCAGACGTAAAATTTACCGTTGTATTCAATAATGTTAGAGCCGTTTTTTTTGTTAAAATGCAACCAATTTAGAATGTTCTGCATAATAACAGCTCTCTGTATCCCGTATTGCTCCGCAATATCTGCATCAAAATAATGCATCGGTCCAGCCATCGACTCCCTCCAATGATGTTGCAATTAATTTAAATACCTGTAACATACTAACTCCTATCCTCGCGCCTTCGGGCGCAATCCAATCTACATGCCATCCAGCAAACTCATAAACGCACGATCATCATTAACCGCTTTAATATTTACTGGTTTAACTACTGGCGTTGTCTGTACGCGCATTAAAACACCGGTATCTACATCAATATAAAAAATGTGCGGCTGTCTGCACCACCTAGACACTATTTCTCTAGTCACGCCCAATTCTCGCGCCAATCTAGTTTGAGATATACCTCTGTCATCTAGCGCAGTTTTAACGCTAATAGCTGTTAATCGCATCAATCCTCCTTATCTTTGGTTGACGATAAGCATATAATAACATCTTTTTTTTATTTGTCTACTTTTTTTAGTAGACAATTGAAGTTATTTTTGCTATTATTGTTTTGTCATTAACCAATGACGCAAATTATTATTATGAGGATAGGAAAAAATGACTACTTATACGTTGAGTATAGACGCAACGCGCAGAATTAAAAACGACAACCCGATTTTTTTACTACATAGAAATCGACCAGCGAAAAACGCACCAACAATTGAACCAAACCCGTGTCTAGAAACGGAGCGCATCTGCTGCGCGTGGGGATTGTCCGAATCAGTACTAGAGGGGATTGAATTTTGAAAACTATTATTAGCAAACTATCAAAAATACAATCGGAGCTAAACTGCCCCAAAAACCAAAAAAATACTTTTGGCAAATACGCGTATCGTAGCTGTGAGGATATTTTAAGTGCTGTTAAAAATCATTTAGCTAGCGCAGGCGTGGCGATAACTCTATCAGATGACATTGTAGAGCGAGCAAATCGCGTCTATGTGCAGGCCACGGCATCTATATTATGTTTGGATACTGGAGAGTCGCACAGTGTCACAGCGTACGCGAGAGAAGCAGATAGCAAGAAAGGCATGGACGATAGTCAGTTGACAGGCGCTACATCAAGTTATGCGAGAAAATACGCGCTGTGTGGGCTGCTTGCTATAGATGACACTAAAGACGCAGACACAGACGCGTACACAGCGCATACGCAGCGTGCGCAGGTGCAAAACTCAAAACCGATGCGCAGCAAATCAGATGCTGTAAAAAACGCTGTGCAGAGCTACTACAGCGCTGCAATTACTGATGCGCAAACCACGTGCGTTTTGAAATACAAACGTAGACTAGAGAATTCCTGGACTGGTGTATGCACCGGGAATCATGCAAAAGAGGAGCTGCAGCGCAATAACAGAATTAACAAATTAGTTGAGGATTTGCGAGTTATTTTTTCTAACGTAAACACCGCTCGCTCTGTGTCTGATTTAAATAAAATTTATAACGACAGAATAAAAAATTCAGGCGATTTTACTGATGCAGAGCGAGCAGAAATAACGACCTTTTTTACAGCTAAAAAAGGAGAGTTAAAATAATTATGCTTGTCTACTAAAAAAAGTAGACAAATAAAATAGAGCTGGTATACTGTGTTTATCAGCTCGAAACAACGAGCATAAACAAACAGAAAACAGGTAAACATTATGATAACTACAAATTACAACAGTATGGAATTTTTAAAGCAGAGAAAAGACGAGCTACTAGAGACAATCGAAAGCGCTAATGAGTGCCTTCAATTGACTGCTAATTATGAGATGAATGAGGTTAGAGAGCGGCTAATTTATGGCGTTAAATTGCGCAAATAGGGTGCCGAATGGGATTTGATTAACGTTCAAAATCAAATTGATGGAGTTAATTAATGAGCAACAAAAAAGAAG
>WLWF01002250.1_pt1 | contig 14231 bp, 21 predicted proteins | sample 6718331 | NCBI WGS metagenome assembly WLWF01 (sample SAMN12718692, study PRJNA515312) | sponge metagenome | isolation source: marine sponge | host: Mycale hentscheli | place: New Zealand: South Island, Marlborough, Capsize Point | collected 2003-05-01
AAATCAATCATTAAAAGAGATTATCCTCAGTTGATGTATTTTCATTAGGAGATCAAATGGCTACTATTATAGACCAAGTTACTTTACGAACAGGAGTAGCTGACTGGCTTAACAGGTCAGATTTAACTGATGCTCAAATAGACGACTTCGTTGCTATAGGCGAAGCAAGGGTTTACGAAGAATTGCGAGTGCCACCTTTAGAGGTAGTACAATCTTTTACAGTTACTGCAACAAATTCAAGCATTATTATTCCAGCAGGATTTATTGAAATAATAGAACTTAAACTTGATGGCGGAGCAGATAAAGACGATGACGTAATACTAAGCAGAGTAGATTCAAAAACATTTAGTAACAATAAAATTAAACATGCCTATACAAGACAGGCAGGTAACTTTTTGTTAACAGACAATGAGGGCGAACAATCAGCAGGCGGTACATATGTAATGACATATTACAAAGCTGGTGACTCTATTGGAACTTACTCAACCACAACAACAGCTGCTGGTGCTTTTGTTGTTGGCAAGTATTATAAAATTGTTAGTGCAGGTAATACCTCTTTTACTGGAATAGGTGCTGCTAATAATAATGTTGGAACAATATTTAAAGCTACAGGTGCTGGCTCTGGAACAGGAACAGCATATGTTGAAAACATACCATGGATATTGGGAACTGAGTTTGAAGCAATTTTATATGCAACATGTCAAGTTGCATCAATATATTTAGGCGATGTAGAAATGGAACAAAAGTTTACAGAGCTAACACAAAGAAAGATTAACGCACTTAATCAAAAAGAAATTAGAGCGAGCATGAAGGGCAGTGCATTTTCTGCACAATTTAGTACGCCTTTATTATAGGAGATACATATGGCAAGAAATTCCTTTTACGAAGGTGATATAGGTACTGAAGTTGCTATTGATACTTCTGCTAGTGAAGCTGCTGCTTCCGCAACGGCTGCTGCCAGTAGTGCCACTGGTGCTGCTTCAAGTGCTAGTGCTGCTGCAACAAGTGCAACAAATGCAGCGTCATCTTTTGATTCGTTTGACGATAGATATTTAGGAGCAAAGTCATCAGCACCGTCTGTAGATAATGACGGAGATGCTTTAACAGCCGGAGCATTATATTGGAATACTAGTTCTGACCAGATGTTTGTTCGAGAAGGTTCTTCTTGGATAGCGATCAAACCTACATCAACCGAACAAGGACATATCAATACTGTATCTGGCATTCAAGCTAATGTTACTACAGTAGCAGGTGTAGCAAGTGACGTTACAACTGTTGCTGGTATATCAAGTGATGTTGCAGCAGTAGAAAATATTGCAGCTAATGTTACAACAGTTGCAGGTATATCTAGTAATGTAACTAGTGTTGCAGGTAATGCTTCTAACATTACAGCAGTAGCAGGTAACAATTCTAATATTACAGCAGTAGCAGGCAATGCAACAAACATTAATGCGGTTGCTGCAGATGCTACAGATATAGGAGCTGTTGCAGGTAAAGCTACAGAAATTGGTCGATTAGGTACTGCTGATGCGGTAGCTGACATGGCAATACTTGGTACAACAGACGTTGTAGCAGATATGAATACTTTAGCTACAGCAGATATTGTAGCTGATATGAATACACTAGCTACTTCTGACATAGTAGCTGACATGGCAATATTAGGTGCTACAGGTGTTGTAGATGATTTAGAAAGCGCAGCTAATAATTCAAGCAATATAAGTTCTGTTGCAAACAATAGTAGTAATATTAATACTGTTGCAGGTAACAACACAAATATTAATACTGTTGCTGGTAATAATGCAAACATAAATACCGTAGCAACAAATATAAGTGGCGTTAATAGTTTTGCAGACAGGTGGCGAGTAGCAAGTTCAGCACCTACATCTTCTTTAGATGAGGGCGACTTATATTACAATACTACTACTAATGCAGTTTATTATTACAATGGTTCTGCTTGGGCAGCTATACAAAGCTATTCGGTACAAGACGGACAGTTATCACAAAACAATTTTACTAACGCAGACCACAGCAAGTTAGACGCTATTGAAGCAAACGCTACAGCCGATCAAACTAATGCTGAAATTAAAACAGCTGTTGAAGCTGGCACAGACATAGCGTTAGCAGGTAATCCTACAACGACTACACAAAGTGCTAATAACAATTCAACTAGAATTGCTACGACTGCTTATACAGATGCAGCTATTGCAGCTTTATCTGATTCAGCACCTTCAACACTTAACACGCTAAACGAATTAGCTGCAGCATTAGGTGATGATGCTAATTATGCAACAACTACAACTAATGCTATTGCTGCTAAATTACCTCTTGCAGGCGGTACGTTAACAGGAGCATTAACACTAAGCGGTAATCCTACAGCAACAAATCATGCTGCAAATAAAGCATATGTTGATACACAGGTTGCAGCAGTACCAGACGCAGTTGCTATGGCAATTGCTCTCGGATAACATAGGAAATAGAAATGGCAAATACATTCAAATTAAAAACAAAAGCTAACGTAGACGCTTCATTAGCAACCGTATATACAGTGCCGGGTTCAACGACAACTGTTATTATCGGCTTAACTATTGCTAATGTTAAAGGTGCTTCTATTACAGCTGATGCACAAATAGTAACGGCTTCTTCTTCGGGAGAAAATGCAGATGATGTATATGTCGTTAAAGCTGTACCGTTACCAGCAGGATCGTCAATAGAAATTATGGCAGGTAATAAAATTATATTAGAAGCTGGAGACGTAGTTAAGGTTGGAGGCTCTACAACAAATTGTTTAGACGCTATACTTAGCATTATGGAAATTACATAGGAGATATACAATGCCTTATTTAGGAAAACAACCAGCAAGCGTACCCGTTACAGCTGACGATATCCCTAACGATAGTATTACTACTGCTAAGATTGTAGACGCAGCCATAACAATAGCTGACATTGGACCTAATGCAGTAGGCAGTTCTGAGATGGCTGATGATGCAGTTGGTCTTAATGAGTTAAGTGCAACAGGCACAACTAATACTTCTACATTTCTTAGAGGTGACAACTCATGGGCTGTACCGCCAGACAATAATACAGTATATACTCACCCAAATCATAGTGGTGAAGTTACTAGTACAGCTGATGGTGCTCAAGTAATTGCAGACAATGTAGTAGATGAAGCTAACCTTAAGGTAAGTAATTCACCAACTAACGGTCAGTTTCTTTCAGCACAATCAGGTAACACTGGAGGACTAACATGGGCTACTGTTGATACTTCAACTTTATTACCACTAGCTGGTGGCACTATGACAGGTAACATTGCACACGCAGGTGCTTTTACAATAGATACTGTTGGTGATATAAGTTTAGATTCAGAAGGCGCTATTCTTATTAAAAATGGTGGAAGTGCGATAGGTCGTATATCTAATTCTAGTAGTGATATGATTATTAAATCTGATACATCAGATAAAGATATACTTTTTAAAGGTAATGACGGTGGTTCAACTGTAACTGCTCTTAAACTTGATATGTCAGCTGCGGGTGCAGCTACTTTTGGTAGCTATGTAGATTTGCAAACTAACAATTTATATCTTTCTGACAATGCTGTAGCTAAATTTGGTTCAAGCGAAGATTTACAGATATACCATGATGGTACGCATAGTTATATTAAAGATGTTGGTACTGGTGATTTAAGAATCAAAGGTACAGACCTTTCTCTTAGAAGTGACTCTGCTGATGAACCATACATAAACTGTACAGAAAATGGTGCAGTAAAACTTTACTATGACAATGTTTCAAGATTAGAAACAATGGATGGCGGTGTGAAAGTTGCTAATAATGGAACTTTTCAAAATTACAATGTTGCAGAAGCATCTACGAATATTGCAGCAGCAGCTAAAACAATTACTATATCGGGTTTACATACATTAAATCCGGGCAATCATTGGGATAGAATGTCTATTTGGATGTGGTTGACTGGAACAGGTGGCGGTTATACAAATGTTACCAGTAAACATTGGAGGCACGAAATTCAAGCTATTAACTCGTGGGCTATACCAACTGGAACAGAAGTTTATGGAGGTACACCACCTACTGTTTCTACAGTTACTAGCAATAGCAATACTAACACACTTCAATTTACATTAACACAACCAGCTGGAAATGCAGCTTTGAGGATTGTGGCTTTTGGTCATAGTTTAGGCGGTAATTGCAAAATTACATTTAGTTAATATGGAGAATAATTAATGGCACAGAGAGAATTAACACAAGCTGAAAAAGATTCTTTATGGGATGAAATGGATGCTCATACTGCTTATCTAAAAGGTGAGTCTGAAAATGGCACATCTTATGATGATAGTATTTTCTTCATAACTCAAATGCTAAATCATTGGAGTTATATTGGCGAAAGAAATGTAACAGCATATCAAGCTGTGTTGTCTGATACTACAAGAAAAAATTTAGAAGCACAGGCAGTTATAAATAAAACAAACAGAGATTACTTAGCTTCAACAGATTGGTATGTGCTTAGAAAAAGTGATGCTGGTACTGCAATTCCTTCTGAGATAGTTACTAAAAGAGCAGAAGCAAGAGCAGCAATTATAGAGTAAAGGAGTAATACATGGCATATATAGGTAACAGTCCTGCTAACGTAGGAAACTATCAGATAGTAGACGACATATCTAGTAGCTTTAATGGATCATTAACATCCTTTGCGTTAGCATCAGGTGGACTAACAATCACTCCAGCTAAATCAGGTCAACTCTTGGTCGGAGTAAACGGAGTAATGCAAGAGCCAGACGATACCGGTTCAAATGGTTTTAAAGTATCTGGTTCTAATGTAGTATTTAGTTCTGCTCCAGAAAGCGGAGATACATTCTGGGCAATATATCAAGGTCAAAACGTAGACATTGGTACGCCTTCTGCTGATGTAGTAGACACAGTACATATTAAAGATAACGCAATTACTTCAGCTAAGATTGCTGCAGGAGCTATTGTTGCGTCTGACGTAGCTGACGATTCTGTAACTACAGCTAAGATAGCAGATGATGCAGTAACAGCAGATAAGTTAGCTAACTCTATTAATACAGAGATTGCTGCTAACACAGCTAAGACAGGTATTACTACTAGTCAGGCAAATGCTATTACAGCTAACACAGCTAAGGTAACTAACGCTACACATAGCGGAGAAGTAACTGGAGCTACAGCATTAACTATTGCAGACAACGTAGTTGATGAAGCAAATTTAAAGGTAAGTAACACGCCTACTAACGGCTACTTTTTGTCTGCCCAGTCAGGTAACACTGGTGGTATGACATGGGCTGAGGTAGACGCTTTACCGTCTCAATCAGGTAATAGTGGAAAGTATCTTACAACAAATGGTAGTGCAGCTTCATGGGCAGTATTAGATACAGATGCTAACACTACTACAAAAGGTTTATACGAGCATGCTCACACAATAGCTGCGAACTACTCGATCACGTCAGGCAACAATGCTATGACGGCAGGACCAATAACAATTAACAGCTCGGTTTCAGTAACGATACCTTCGGGATCAACTTGGGTTATAGCATAGGAGATATACATGGCAAAAGTTAAAATTCAAGGTCACGCTTCAGGAACAGGGGTACTAACTGTAACTGCTCCGAATACGAGTACAGACAGAACGATTACATTACCTGATGCTACAGGTACACTACTGAATAGTGATGGTAGCGGTGCTAACTTAACTGGATTACCTAATGGCTCACAGTTAGACCATTCGGGAACTAAAAAGATTGAAGCAGTTTCTACTGGCGCACAGATACAAAATAGGTTAGAAGTTATAACACCTAACGATTCTTCAACTCACTTAGTACAAAGATTAGGTAGCACAGATGGTTCTTATGGTTATGTAGACCTTGAATTAGTTAGTCCAAACAGTACAGCTGCTAGTTTGCCAAGATTAGATGTACAAATAGGAAATAGCACAGTAGCTTCTTTTATACGTGGCGGTGGTATTGCGTTAGGTGGCACAGGAGCAGCCAATACTTTAGACGATTATGAGGAAGGCACATTTACTGCTACATTAACATCAGCACCTACAGCACCAACTAACCCTCCAACTGCAACTGGTAATTATACAAAAGTTGGTGATTGGGTTCATTTTTCTATATTTAGATTTGCTAATGTTAATACTTCAGGTGGTTCAGGTGAAATGAGAATAACCGGATTACCTTTTACAGTTGGTACAAACAGTATTACAACAAATTTTGCAACACATAATTTTAATTTTGATACTTCTAAATATCAATGGGGTGAGATTTTTGGCACTCAAATAAATTTTTTAGAAAGCCAAAATGGTGGTACTTGGGCAAATTGGAACATAACTGCTGGCACAGGAAAATATTTATCAATAGCTGGCTCATACAGAGTTTAATTATTCTAAGTGGATTCTTAGAACGGACATTTAACAACAGGAGAATGCAATGGCATTAACAAAAGAAACAGTAGTAGACAAGATTGAAGTAATGGAGATGGGGCAAGTGCAAGTACGCACAGCAACAAGAATCAAGGAAGATGGAGCAGTATTGTCAACATCATTCCATAGACACGTTGTAGAACCTAGCACTAAAGCTAGTGGCTCTTGGGCAGACACAGACATTAGCGGTGAAGATGCTAGAGTACAGGCAGTAGCTAATGCGACTTGGACTGACTCAGTAAAAACAGCCTATCAAGAAATGATAGATGCACAAGCATTATAGGAGTAACGAATGGCAATAGTAATTAATGGTTCAGGCACAGTAACAGGACTAGCTGTTGGTGGATTGCCTGATGGTACAGTAGATGCTGGAACACTAGCCACAGATTCAGTAACCGCAGCAAAGATAGCAGCTGACTCAGTTGACTCGGCAGAACTTATTGATGGTGCTGTAGATGATTCTCATATGGCTTCTATTAGTGGTAGAAAAAATCTGATTATTAATGGTGGCTTTGATGTGTGGCAAAGAGGAACAAGCCAAGTAAGTGCAACTAATGTAGAATCAAAGTTTTTTGCTGATAGATTTGGTATATACCCTTCAGGCGGTACGATAACTGCTGATAGGGTTGCGTTTACTCAAGGGCAAACTACTGTTCCGGGTAATCCAAATTATCACGCTAGAATAGCTATGGCTTCTGGTAATGCTAATAACTGGGCGTTAATAAAAACACAACTAGAAAATCCCGAGCGTTTAGCTAACAAAACTTTTACAATTTCTTTTTGGGCTAAAGGTACAAATCCGGGCGGTGGTAAATTTCAAATGTATGAAAATATGTACCACAATAATGGTGGCTCTATTGTGAGTAACAGCGAAGTTTACACAGATGTAACTGTTACTTCTTCTTGGCAAAAATTTACTTTTACAAAAACAGAAGCTGCTTGGAATAGTTCTTGTGTTTTAGGCAATAATAATTATTATTACTGGAGTATTATTCAACCATCAGCAGATACTTCAACAAATGCTTGGACTCTTGATATTGCTAATATACAACTAGAACTAGGCTCAACAGCCACAGACTTTGAACAAAGAAGTTATGGTGAGGAGCTGGCTTTGTGTCAGAGGTATTTTTGTATGTGGTCAAGAGAAGATAATGGGTCAGCTAATTTAGTAGCTCAAACTGGTTATTGGGGAAGCGGAACAATTTTTGAAGGCTTTGTTACTTTTCCTGTAGAAATGAGAGTGCCACCAACTTTAACGACAAGCACATTAGGTTCTTCTGCGAAAATTAAAGCATTAAATCCGCAAACTTCTTGGCATTCTGCAACAGCCGTAGGAGTTAATGAAATTGGAAGAAAAAATGCAAAATATACTTGGACTGTTGTTAATTCAGGATTGTCAAAAGGTACAGGCGGAACTCTAGCTTGTCTTGATGATAATACACCTTTTTTAAAATACAGTGCTGAGTTATAGGAGATATAAATGGTAATAGAAAACGCAAAGTATTACAAAAATTGGGAAGGTACTATAACAAGTGTTAATGCTATTATTAATGGAAAGCAATGCTGCGTTCCAGCTATTGAAAGCAACAGACACTACGCAGAAATTCTTAAACAAGTTGCTGATGGCACAATAACAATAGCGGAGGCAGACTAATGTCCACAATAAAATCAAGTGACGAACATCTAACACTAAACGCTGATGGTTCTTCTAAGGACATAAAGTTCCAAGCCAACGGAGTAGAGAAAGCGAGTATCAGCTCTGCTGGTGCGTTTACTTCTACTACGATTGATGCGACCAAGTTGACAGGTGACTTACCAGCTATTAGCGGTGCTAACTTAACTGGACTATCTAGCTTTGACCCTGATGGTGCAGTTGTAATAAACGAATCAGGTGGTGAACACGACTTTAGAATTGAGTCTAATTCAATGAGTCATCAATTACATATGAATGGAAGCAATGGAAAAATAGCAATAAATACCAATGCTGCTGTTTCGCCTTCATCACATTTTACTGTTTACTTTGCAAGTAATCAATACTCTGCTTTTGCTGCACAAATGACTGATACTGGTAATGGTTCAGGATTTTTAATTTGTAGAAAAGATGATGGTTCTACAATAGGTCAAGTGAAAAGAAATGGTACAAGTGATGCTGTTCAGTACGTTACAAATTCTGACTATAGACTAAAAGAAAATGTTACATACGACTTTGATGCAACCACAAGGTTAAAACAATTAAAACCTTGTAGGTTTAACTGGATTAATGATGATACTAATACAGCTATTGATGGTTTTTTAGCACACGAAGTACAAGCAGTTGTTCCCTCTGCTGCAAGTGGCGAAAAAGATGCTATGGAAACATACACAGATGATGATGGTAATGAACAAACTAGAATAGAACCACAAGGTCTTGACCAAAGTTTGCTTGTACCTTTATTAGTTAAAACAATACAAGAGTTGGAAGCAAGAATTACTGCACTAGAATCATAGGAGATATAAATGGCATTAACTAAAGTAACAAGCGGTGGCATATCAGATATAGCTGCAGCAGTAGAGGGAGCTAGTGACTCTAATAAATTCACTGATGCCGATCATAGTAAGTTAAATGCTATTGAAGCAAGTGCTACTGCTGACCAGACTAATGCTGAAATTAGAGCTGCTGTTGAGGCAGCTAGTGATAGTAACGTATTTACAGACGCTGACCACACAAAATTAAATGGTGTTGCAGCCAGTGCAAATAATTATGTGCATCCTAATCATAGCGGTGAAGTAACTTCGACTGCTGACGGTGCGCAAGTAGTAGCTGATAATATAATTGACGAGGCTAATCTTAAAGTAAGTAATGCTCCGACCAATGGTTATGTATTAACAGCACAGTCTGGTAATACTGGTGGCTTGACTTGGGCTGAGGCAGGTGGTGGACCATCACTAGGTACTGACAGTATAATACGAACTAATGCACAAACTATTAGTGAGAACATTACAATTGGATCGACTACTAATGGTATGAGTGCTGGACCAATAACAATTGCTGATGGCAACACAGTCACAGTCAACGGAAACTGGAGTGTGGTATGAGTACGATTACAGTAAAAGAATTAGCAGCACCTACTGGCTTTGATTTAAAGATAGCTGCTGGTGAAACGCTAGACCTCAAGAGTCAAGGCACAGTTACTATGCCTACGGGTAGTGTGTTGCAAGTTAAACAACAAGTCTTTACTACATTCACTCAAATAGCTTCTACAAGTTATGTTGATAGCGGACTTACTTTATCAATAACTCCGACATCTACATCAAGCAAAATTTTAGCTGTTGTTAGTACAAACTTGTCAGTTAATAGTGCTAGCCATCAAAGAATAAATGCTAAGTTGCTTAGAGGAAGTACAGTAATAGAAACATTTGGAAATCTTTTAGGCTCTGATGGAACATCAAATCCAAACACATATGTTACTTTTAGTTATTTAGATTCTCCAAGTACAACAAGTGCATCAACTTACAAAGTAACAATGAGAGGACACACAAGTTCTAATATTAGAGTTAATAATTGGTACGAAAGTAATGGTGACGCTTCTTCGACTCTTACACTTATGGAGGTAGCTGGATAATGGCATCAAAAATTAAAGTAGACCAAATACAAACCGCAGATGGCACAGGCACTATAGCCTTACAGAATCAACTATCGGGAATGACAGGTGCGAGTATGCCTACAGGTAGTGTGTTACAGGTTGTTTATGCTAATTACAATACAGATACTAGCGTTAATTCTACAAGTGATATAAGTAGTGGATTAACAGCTTCTATAACACCTTCTAGTTCTAGCAGCAAAATTTTAATAACAGCTAATATTCCTATTCGTATGAATGGAGATATAGCTATGGATGTTAATTTATATAAAGCAAGTTCATCAATATTTTTAGTAGGTAATGATGCTGGAGATAACGGAAATTCTAACCACGAAAATATGGGTCCTTATTCATTTTGTTATTTAGATTCTCCTTCTACCACTTCAGCAACAACTTATACAGTTTATGTGAGAAGTACAGGAGGTAGTGCAACTTTTAATGTATTCAGCAACGGACAATATGGAACGATGACACTTCAAGAGATAGCGGGATGATTTTTAATTTAATTTTAACAGGAGCAAGAAATGGCAAATGAGATGACAACAGTCGATGCCCTACAATCTTTAAAGCCGGGTGCTGAATGGGTATTGCGAGGTGACGTATTAGAATGGTTAGATTCAGGACAAACTGAACCTACAGCAGACGAACTAGCAGCAGAGGTTACAAGACTGCAAGGTGTCTATGATGGTAACGCATACCAAAGAACAAGGGCAACAGCCTATGCAGAAATTAAGGAGCAGTTAGATCAACTGTACCACGATATGACTGCTGGTAAGTTAGATGCAACAGGTGAGTGGCACAAAGCAATTAAAGCTGTCAAGGATGCCAACCCTAAACCATAGGAGTAGTAAATGCCAACAGAAATTAGTGGCTCAACTGGAGTCAACAAAATACAAGATGGGACAGTTGTTAATGCTGACATAAACAGTAGTGCTGCTATTGCTGGTTCTAAATTGGTAATGCCTACGGGTAGTGTGTTACAGGTTGTTCAAAATGGCACATTTGCACAAACAAATTTTACTACTCGAAGCACTTGGACAAGCACAAATCAAAACCTATCTATAACACCTTCTAGTACAAGCAGCAAAATTTTAGTAATGATGACTGTGTATTTAAGCCCAAGAGGTAATGCACATAGTCATATTAGAGGTGGTGTGAGATTAAAAAGAGGCTCTACAGTAATTTGGAATAATGAAGCTAGTCCTGAACACGCTTCTATAACTGGATATACGGGAGAAACTACAAGTATGATTCCAGTAAATGCTCTTGATTCACCTTCGTCAACAAGTTCTGTTACCTATTCGTTAGAGGCTTATTTAAATGATGGCTCTCAAATATATGTATTTGGTTCAGGTGTAGGTGGTTCAATAACATTAATGGAGATAGCGGGATGACAAATCAATTAAAAGCTGTGATGTTTGGTGTGTTGATTGTACTAGCTTTTTTGATTATGCCTGAATCTAAGGCAGCCGATCCTATTGTTACTGACAGCACAAGTGTTGTTACAACAACTGGTAATCAAACGACTACAGTTAAATCACCTCCGCCAAGTGCTATAGCGCCTCAGTTTGGTGGGAGTAATTCAGACTTATGTACAATATCTTCTAGTGGTTCAGTACAAACACAGATACTAGGTATTTCTGTAGGTGCAACGTACACAGAAGAAAATTGTTTAAGACTTAAAAAGGCGCAAAAGCTTTATATGTTTGGCATGAAAGTAGCTGCGGTTTCTGTTATGTGTCAAGACCCAGATGTGTGGGCTGCTATGATGTCAGCCGGGACTCCTTGTCCTATAGATGGACTTATAGGTGATGAGGCTAAGAGAGCGTGGGCTGTACATACTGAATCAATACCAATGCCGGAGGAACAACATGAACTTACTGCACAAGAAAAGCGTGATAAAGCCCTTAGTATTATGGGTACTGTTGCTGCTGCCTTTATGTTCTTCTAGTAACTACTATACGTTTGGTTACACGGGCAATGCAGCTTATCATGGTTTAACTTGGACTATGACTGAATCTATACTTGGTATAACAACTGAGGAAGGTATGGACATTAGTGGTGTTATATATAACTACAATGTTGTTAAGAATACTGAAGATGACTTTACAGTAACAGTTCAAAACAAAGATAAAGAGGGCGGTTTTATATTTCAAGATACTGAAGACTGGTCTGGCAAACATGGTATGCGAATACAAAAAGTAGTGCCACTATCTTACACACCAATAGAAAATATAGGTGATGGTAGTATAGCTACTACAGGTACAGGTACTGTAGAAGACGCAACTGTTCTTTATATGTATCGTTGGGATGGTTGTCGTAATCCACAGAATGATGAAAACTGTCCGGGTTATGTACCACCTTTACCAGTAATACCTAAGATAGAAATATATGATGCACTAGAAGATGACGCAGTAGAAGATGCTACTGAAGAAACTGATAGTGAATTGTATGAGAAAGAAAAAGATGAAGATACTGAAAACAGAGACAAAGAAGAAGAAGATGAAGATCGTTTAGAATTAGCGATGGCTGCGAGTGAGAATGCTTTAACAATAGCTAACACGGCTACACAAGCATCTGTTTTACAAACTATGAATGCAGCGACCAATGTTAATTCTTATTATGTTGCAAACATTTCTGGTGGAGTATACAAAGATACTACCTCTTTGGAAGGTGGAAAAATAGTAGACAATAAGAAAGCTTTTAGAAGCTTATCACAAGACAAATTACATAATACAATGATACGGGAGCAATATCAATGAACAAATTAATTACTCTAGGATTAATAATAGGGCTGTCAGGCTGTGCGTTATTAATGCCTAAAGAAGCTGCAGCAGAAAACATCGACATTACAGGTAGTGTGCAAAGCAGATGTACTGTTAATACAGACACACCAGGAGTTTACGGAAACCCTAATGCATACACACTAACTACTTTACCAGCAAGTGCTGGACAGTTACCTATTGTGCGTATAGATACAACTCTAGCCAATGCTTACAATGCACAGATTAGTTATCCTACTTCTTTTGCATCTAGCCCTAGTTTAGGAGATACAGTAGCTTGGACAGGAGCAGTAGCAGTTGTACAGACTTCATCGTCTGACATGTCGGGATATCAAGCAGGTAGTACAACTACAGGTGCTGCAAGAACTTATCCTTTAAGTATAGCGGGTACAACTTGGTTTAGTGTTTCTTCAGTTGCTACTTATGGTGGTGGACAAAACAAAGCATTTCCCGGTGGTTCTTATACGGCACACGTTGTAGCAGAATGTATCGCTCAATAATACTTATAGCGCTGTTGTGTAGTAATGCAATAGCGCACGAAATGACTCCAACATATCCTAAATGGAAAATTACAGCACATGATGGTATATATAAAACCAGCATGGAAATGTTTAATAACCGAACAGATGTAGAATGGTATGAGATTGGTGTGTTTGATGATGATTGGAAACCAATACGCTTTGTAACAAGTTACAGAGTCTTTAAATTAGAATACTTAGGTGTTGCTAAGTTTGATGTTTATATTAATGCAAAAGATAAAGACAGAGCAGAATACATATGCTCTAAATCTAAACTTAGAAATATAAACAACAACAAACCTATGGTAGAATCTAGAATATGTTCGAGGTTTAAATGAATAAATTAATCTATATTATATTACTAACATTTAGTTGCACAGTAATAGCTGACAGTAACTCAATGACTTTTTCTTTGCCTAGCGCACCTTCTAGTTCTGGAACAGACAAGATTCGAGCAGGCGATTTAGATTGTAGTAATAGTATAGGTGGATCAACTACGTTTGAAATGGGATTTACTGGAGTGATTAATAACGCAACCGTTCCTATTATTGGAAAACCTTTAGACGATCATCCACAAACTAAAGACTTGGGATTGTATGCTCGTATTATTATTCCTCTAGATGGACCAAGCGAGCGTATTAATTGCAACACGTTGTATCAGTTAGAGCTGCAACGTAGACGTTTAGAAGTAGAAAAACTTAGAGCTGAAATTGAAATGTTAAAATCACTACAAGGTAGTGGGGAGTTTGATAACTGATGGATGACTTAGAAAAGAAAATTAAAGAAGTTGAAGACTTACCTAACAAGCAAATTAAAGTAAAAGGTTTTAAGTTTAGCGGTGCTAGTATTATGGCATTGTTTGCTT
>WLWF01002252.1_pt1 | contig 14228 bp, 9 predicted proteins | sample 6718331 | NCBI WGS metagenome assembly WLWF01 (sample SAMN12718692, study PRJNA515312) | sponge metagenome | isolation source: marine sponge | host: Mycale hentscheli | place: New Zealand: South Island, Marlborough, Capsize Point | collected 2003-05-01
CAGTGCCGCACGTGAGTCATTCATGGGGCAGAAATGGATGGGAGGAAACAAAGAAAATTTATGACTTCGAACCGTGGTAAGGCCTAATGGCATTAGGGAATTACCCGAACGATCACTTGGTCGGCTTATTAAACTGGGGCGATGGAAGACGATTGCGTCGAATTCGAGGTATGTTGGACAACGAATTGCTAATTGTCGCGACGAGGTGAGGCTAAATAAAAAGCCAGAATCGCAAACAAAGTCAACACAACCAACGAACCCACAACAAAATCAAGACTCATGGTTTCACCCTCAAGTGAATCCTAGGCATGTACCAAAGCCAAAACAAGTATCCCCGCCAGCATCGCTGTGATAGTGATCCAGGGACGGTGAAAGATGTTTCAGAATGCTAGAACTAAAAAGGTCGGCAACGAGTACTGATATTTTTTAATTATGCCAATCAAGTAAAAGCGGCTTTGGTGGATCTTCAATAACCAAATCTATGCCTTGCCGAAATTGTTCTGGGATAGCACTCACAATTTCAGGAAAAGTATGCGTCCCTTCGTTGATCATTCTGCCAGTTGACTTGGTAGCAATGCACAATACTCTGCATTCACCAATTGGCACATTCTGTGCAACAAAGCTGCCTTCGAAAATTTCGGCGGAAGTAGGTTGTCCATTTTTTTTTGGAATAAACTGGATGGTGGCCTGCGTCACAGGGCTATTGTCTATTTGCAGTTCACCTTTGATGGTCACTGTGTTTTGTAAACTGTCTCCAAAAACTAGACTGATCAAAAGTGAAAAAATCTTTAATAAGCCGAGAAGAACACAAAGTCCTGCGACGATAGCTGCAGCAGGTTTTTTTGAGGCAAATTTGCGCAACCGTGATGAGAGTTCTTTGATAATTTCTTGGAGAATTTCCTGCATAAAAAACACTCCTATATCGTGAGAAAAACAAACGGCCTAAACATAAACCATTATTAAAAGTCAATTATTATCTTTTACCGAGAACTTCACCACCTTGGCTTGTTGACAATGACCGCCAGACTAAAAGATCCACATCATCATTAACGAAATGAATTGAACCGTCTGCGTGAGACACTCCAACACCGTCAGGATGTTGACTGCGTGCTGCAAAAGACTGTTCTGTCATATCACTTCCTACGAGTGTGCATCCTGGCATTCCGTTTAATGCATAGCTTGGCGGGCATTTCCGAGCAACTTCATCATTGACAGGGGAGTTAGGAGTGACCCAAGATTGAAACGTTTGACCACCTAATGAAGTTGTAAAGTCGGATACAGCTCCTCCCCAACCAATGTTGGCTGCTTGAGTGCGTAACTCACCTATCGTGATACACTCCGCCATAAGTAATGTTTGCGAAAGTCCATCAGTAATATCTTTTAACTCGGCACTTCTGTGGCGACTAAATGGAGCACCTTTAAAGGCAGTAGCACCTTTAGATGTTTGGCCGTAGTTTGTATTTCCAAAGTTAACGACGTAGTTGCCTCGCCATCTGGCCCATGTTGTACTTAGCCATTCGTTCATCTTGAGGCCATCACTTGGACAACCATACATAGCTATACGGTGCCTACGTGCCGAGTCGTTATTTTGATGAGAGAAAGAAATTTCTAAATCAATTGAATCAGACCAGGCGAGTTCCTCTATAAAAGGTCCCATGAACGAATACCAACCATGATCATCGTACCAATCACCAGGACCTGATCGTATTCCAACATACTCACCAACCCAAGTTAGTGCGCCGGGTGGGAATTGCCCTTTAGCATTCTCATATAGTGTCATTGCGAGTGACAATTGCTTTAAGTTGTTTGAGCAAGATGCTCTTCTCCCAGATTCTCTCGCTTGCTGTACAGCTGGAAGCAGCAAACCAATCAAAATCCCGATGATTGCAATAACAACCAACAATTCAATTAGCGTGAAACCTTTTTTCGTTCCGATAGTTCCCATTTAATCACCTCCAGCTTCACCATACTCCAAAGCCTAAGAAAATAAAGACCATATGAATATACACCGAATGAACCTCAATTGGCAGCAGTGTTGCTTGTGGCCGGTATCCTGCCTCATAAACCACCGGTATCCTGCCTCGTAAACTAATAGAACACATGCTCTCTATTCACCATAAAATGGATTCCAACACATAGACTAAAGCCAGCGGACAATGTGCACGGATTGGATCCGCAAGTTCGGTAAGGAGCTGAGAAACTCACGGATTTTCAGGCAAACCCAAAACCCCACGACTTTAAGATATCAAATACAGTCAGGCAATCGAAACGAAGACCATTCAACCCTTCATTCAATTCTTGAATGGAATATGTGGGTGAATCTAAATGAGAGCCTTACACGCTAAATTTCGAGCTTGTTCCTTTTTTCTAACCAGTTGTGCAGACAATAAGTGTCATTCTGGTTTGCAATATTTGCACTCCTCAAGATTCAAACACAGGAGGCTCAACGCGACACGAATTGTGTCTTAAAGAGGGGCGAATTAAGCAGCGTTATCTTCATGAATTTGATTCAAATCCATTTTATAAAAAAACGACACCCTATGCATCCAGGCTGTCGATTCCATTCGACTATCGTCGCAGAAAATATCGCAAAGAGATCTTTCCCCAGCACTGTTCTTCGATGACATCCTGATAGTGGGCATCCGCGTAAATGGAACCAGCGATCTGTGTGGTTGCCTGCAGTCTCTTTATGTCGAACGGAACGATCATTTCATGTGGCCAACTTGAGGGATTCTTTACGTAAGGTATCGCATAATCTATGGCTTTTTTGTATCCACCTCCCGCGGGATTACTGTAGTTGAACAAGTCGTGCCCCACGTTGTTCGCCATCAGCCCTATGAGGAAAAAATGGTAAAGGTTCTCGGTGGTGTAGTTCCACGATTTGGTCCGAGCGGTTTCAAGAGGTTGCTCACCGCTTATCGATATTTGTGAATCAATACGGGGAATCGTATGACTCCGAATACGCTGAAACACCCAACTATCATTCTGTAAGTACGACGCAATAGCGATCACCTGCATATCGAAAGACGTTCCATGATTGTTGGCGGAACTGGACTCATCCTTTCCGTATGGGTGGGTCAGCAACCAGTCAAGGAACTCAGAAAACCAACCTTGTATGCCCTCTTCATGTGATGCTTTCCAATGCGGAGACTTTTTTAACAGCGTGATGTAATCGACAAGGTAGACGAATTCATGTGAATCGATAATCCCTGCCCCTCTTCCTGAATAAAGTCCCGGAACGGCCTGAGCATTTAACATATTCGGGCTCATCCTGGTGCCTTCATCTAGAAACCATCGCTCCAGCAAATCAACCGCGTATTCCGCGTAGCGTTCCTTTTGCGTCGCGTGATAGGTCAGTGCTAACGCTTCGATAGCTTTGACAAAAGATTGGATTTCAGCCCGGTCTGATACGCGATCTCTTTCGGGATTCACCTGACCATCTTTGCGGACATACGGTAAACCGTTATCTGTATCAGGGTTTGGCCACCAATATGGGCCTATACTAAAGTAGTTGTTTCGAAGTAATTGATTCTTGCCATTGTTAAAAGTGACAGTGTAGTACTTCTTGTCCTTCATGATACCATCCGCCAGAGCATTCATTTTCTTTAACTCTGACTTCACGCTTTGATTGGTATCTTCTGAGACTAGAACAGCGATTTGCTTCGGATTGATTAGGACGAACGGCGTCTTACTACCACGGTCTCCCGTGTAAGAGATTACGTTGTCAGGCAATGCAGATCTGTAGCCATCGCGCAACTGCTTAGAGAACTGGTCGATCAGCTGCTTATGCTCCGGATTCGTTGCTAAGTTTTCATCGACAAGGGATGACCCACTACCATGATCATAAAGCTCCCTAGAAATGATGTCGTTCGTATGGACTTTCCGGTATTCGGTGTAGCGATACCGATCATTTCTTAATGAATGGGCAATATATTTCGGGGTCGGACTGGACCAGATACTAAAGGCCGCCTTTTTCCATTTTAAATGCGGCTGAGATAAAAGTGGCACAAGACTGAAACCTTCCAAATGCCCCGGAGTGGGAATCCCCGCAAGTTCACATAAACTGGGATAAAGATCTACTAACTCAACAAGAGCTGCACTTCGTTTCCCATTGCCTTTAGCATTCGGGGCTTTGACGATAAACGGCACCCTAGTGTCAATTTCGTTTGACGTGTGCTTACACCACCATCCATAATCCCCCAGTTTCCATCCATGATCTGACCATAAGATGACAATCGTATTTTCAGACAAGCCTAAATCCTCAACTGCCTCCAACACCTTTCCTAATTGAGCGTCTACATAAGAGACGCAGGCACAATAACCATGCGTCAGTGTTTTAGCGACATCTTCAGGCACTTCACCTGTCTCAGGCATGCCATAATAATTCCTCAGCTCACCAAATCGGGTGAAATTCTCATCTGGTTTACCTTTAGGTGGTTTTCGATAATTCGTTAGCTCAATATCTGTTCGATCATACAAGTCCCAGTACTTTTTTGGAGCAACGAACGGAAGATGCGGTTTACGGAAACCCAAAGCCAGAAACAAGGGTTTGTCTTTTATACTGCTGAGTTCTTCAATTGCCTTTTGGGCAAATGCGCCTGCTTGGCAACCATTGTCGTCCGCATTAACCACTTCAAAGGGCGGTCCTTTGCCGCCATGCAGCTTGGCTTCTGTATCTAGCTTTTGTGATTCTGCTTTTGTGTATCCTTTGCTTCCCCATGGGCCTTTGATGTCGCGAAAGTTACGGGTCCAACCTTTATCATCATCACTATCATGATAGATCTTTCCAATATTCACCGTCTCATAGCCATTGTCTTGAAAATGCTGGTTCAATGTGAGCGCATTAGGAACATTGTCTTTAAGCGGTCCCCGGTCATACATCTGATTGTCAAAAGTCGGTCGGTATCCACTCATTAGACTCTTTCTGGATCCCATGCAAATTGCCATCTGGCAATAAGCCCTGTCAAAGATAATCCCTTCCTTTGCTAAATTATCGATGTTCGGCGAGATGATATGATCGGTCCCATAGCACCCAAGTTCAGGGCGTAAATCATCCATTGCGATGAAAAGGATGTTCGGTTTGTCATTCGCAAATGACAACATACTTTGAGAGATCAATAAAACTGAACAGACAGCTATGTGTAATTTTCTTGACTGCATTGCTTGTTCATTGCCTGTGTTTGAAAAGAGCGTTTCATTCGTGCTGAAGGCAAAACGAAGTACCCCCAAGGGGAATGAGAACGGAATTTGTTCACAATTCTTGTCTTGGTTGTTGTTGGTAATCGTTGGGTATCCTTGGGTATTTTGTTCACAAACCAGTCAAATCTCAACCGTTAAACCGAGAAACACCCAACCCCACCCAATGATACCGTATCACTTTTGGCCCCACATCAGCCCGTTGGTTTAGCTGAGACGAGGTTTATTGGTTTGATACTGAAAGTCCCCGACCAAAATTGAGCCGGGGGTAGTCTGCTTTTGGTAAGCCGGTCTGAGATCGTAGATATTCTTACAAAATGAACGTAATGGAACCGTAATACTTAATGCCCAGATGTCAGGATCATAATGATCAAGACGTGTTTCATTAATTAGAACGGAGTCAAAATACTTCAAATAAAAATTAATTTGTATGCCACGTATCAGGAGACACTACTTCACCACCATTAGCTGTTAAAACAGCATTTAAATCTTTTGACGACATACTTTTAGCAATTTTGTTTCGTCCACCATCGCCGGTAAGAACAAAGCCAACTTCAGAGTTGTGCCAGAAAATTGATTTGTGAGGACTATTTACATCTATTTCCGGCTCCATTGGCTTCGTCCAAGGAACCGGGTCAGCCGTTTCGTAAAATAATACGGTGTGCTTGAATCCATCCACGCAACCATCACCGGTGAACTTACCAGTCGGGTTGTAAAACATAGCCTTGCCTGAAGGAATCGAAACGCGTGTAAGCCCTGGCTCCTTTATATCTAAATATAAAAATTCTTCTGGCACTTCGGCTAAGAGCTTTTTGTTGTGTTCAGAGTCCCATGGTTCATCGTAATTAAATTTTTTGGCTAGCTCCTCATATCCCATAAATGGTAAAAGCACCACCCGCCAACTTAAAAGTGGCTTGCCATTTCGCTTATGGGAATAATCCATCTTATTAAAAGCGTCGAGTTGATTATCTAAGGCGCGGAAGCATTTGACGAACCGTGCCACGGGCGCCATACCTGTACCCCCACTAATATCAAGACCTGCGCTCAAGTCGATGTTCATTACCTTTGAACCATTTGCAGACCAAAATGCGCGGCCTAGAAATCCAAAAAAAGTGATCACCACTCCGACGAACAGTAAGGAAAGACCCCACATAACAAAATCTATCTTCATATCGGCTCTTTGATTTGATTGAAGAAAACAGCAGGCCGTTAAAGCCTTGCAGCTCACCCAAAGACTGCAGCTCCTCCAGGGTATCATACCACCCACACGGGGAGCAATGCTGCGTGAATCATACGCTGTTTAGGGCGACACGGATTCTTGCGATTCACTGCCAAAAATAAGAGACGTATTCTTACAGAGGTGTGTCAGGTTCTAGAATACAACAGGTTTGCACGCAGACAGCACACGCCTACGTGCTCTCTGCAAAAAACCGCTTTAAATGTCGAAAAAACAATACCCCCAAGGGGAGTCGAACCCCTGTTTTCGGACTGAGAACCCGATGTCCTAGGCCACTAGACGATGGGGGCGTGGCGGAACATTCTGACACTAGCGGCCAACACTAGCCTTTTCAAGCCTTCAGCCCAAAAGCTCCTGAAATATCACTCTCCATCTGGTCGAGGACGAGCGGGAGGCCGCCGGCCTGGCGGAGCCAGACGTCGCCTTCCAATAAAAAACCCAACTCCAAAACCAAATGCTGCAAGCGCACCTGTTACTGCCCACACTCGACGTGAAACAATTCTGTCGATCTCCTCTCGGTCAAGGGATGCCTTTAACATCGCCGTTGCTGACGCAACTGTACTTGCATGTTGGCTCGTCCCTGAATGACCCTGTGATGCAGTAAAAGTTGACTTCGCAAGATAGTCTTTTGAAAACTTTTTTCCGAAAGCTGCCTCAGGGTTCCAGCGAAGAGGCAACGCAGCCGTACGAGACGGAGGTGCTCTCTGCGCAATAAAGGGTTCCACCGCATCAAGAAGTTCGCTCGAACTCTGAAAACGCTTGCCTTGGTCTTTCTCAAGCAATCGTTCAATCACACCAGCAACTGACTCAGGAAAATCTGGGCGAACGTGTGCTAATGGCTCCAATGGTTCCTTCGCATGAGCGAGCGCAACAGCGACGCCAGTTGTTCCGCGAAAAGGAGGCTGACCAGCCACAAGATGGTAGGCCGTCGCACCAAGAGAATAGAGATCACTACGAACGTCAACTTTCCCACCATGCGATTGCTCGGGGCTCATATATAGAGGTGTACCAAGCGCCATACCTGTCTGTGTCAGCTCCAAATTATCATGGAGGACTCTCGCTAATCCAAAGTCAGCTACTTTGACCTCACCCCGTGGCGTTAATAACAAGTTCTCTGGCTTGATGTCTCTGTGAACAACACCACCGCTTTCCGCGCAGTCCAACGCCGCCGCCACCTGTATCAAAACACTCAGCACGGCATCAGGACCCAAAACCCCCTGCTCTTTAAGCCATGCACGAAGCGACGGACCTGCAACAAACTCTTCAGCTAGAAAATGGACGCCTTCGATACAGCCGACTTCATGGATCTGCACGATATTTCCATGGACAAGCGCTGCAGCTGCTCGCGCCTCTTGGGAAAAACGATCAACTGCCTCAGGATGCATCAGTGTTGCAGGACGGAGCACTTTCACTGCAACGCGACGATTGAGTGAAAATTGTTCCGCAAGGTACACGTCTGCCATGCCACCACTTCCAAGTTTGTGAAGGAGCCGATATCCTCCGAGGGTGCGACCTGAAAGATCACTACCTATCGCTGTAGTATCAGATTGGTTCTGCATATACTTTGTTCTACTGACTGTTCTGCGGAAACGCTGGCATAATAGTAGCATGTATAACCCTACCTTTAGTATCTCGAGAAGGAGAACGAATGGCAAAGCCCTCTGCCAGTGAATTGCAAAAAGCCGCCGAAGCGGTTGATCTTGATGGCTTCGACTATGAAGTCACACTTGAAACATCAGCCGGCCCGATTCGACTGATGCTTGATGCTGCAAATGCTCCTGGCCACGTCCGCAACCTGGTTGCCCTCGCTGAAAATGGCTTTTATGACGCTGGGTGCTTCCATCGCATCATCCCCGGTTTCATGATTCAAGGAGGCTGCCCCGAAGGAAGTGGTCGAGGCGGGCCAGGCTATGAAATTGATGCAGAATTCAACGACACACCCCATGAACCTGGCGTTCTCTCAATGGCGAGGACGAGTGATCCTAACTCAGCTGGTAGTCAGTTTTTTCTCTGCTTGGAAAAAGTTCCTCATCTTGACGGCCAGTACACTGCATTCGGTCGGACAGCAGATGATGCCAGCCTTCAAGTTGTTAAAGCAATCGGTGGTGTTCCAACTGGCGCTGGTGATCGACCTCAGCAAGAGATCACAATTACCAAGGCCGCCGTTACTAAGAAACCAAAGTCCTAATCAGATTTAGGCGGGAAAAGCGGCTTGAGCTGGGCAGGAGGCCTCGCTCAAGCCTGCCTGACCTTTGCAACGCTACGATGCCTGCTGGCGACTGCGCCAAATAAGTCGCAAGCCATACAGCACAAGTGACAGGCCGCCAACTGCAGTTAGCAATGCTTTCGTGTTGGTCAACACATTAAAATGAGACCACACTGCATCAGATATGTGTAAATCCCCTAACGGAGACCAGGGAGCGGCTGGTTGCTGGCGTATTCGTTGATAAGGCATCGCAACCATTTGGGGCATTGGCTGCGGCGGTGATGAAACAGCCGTAGGATACATACGAGGACTTTGCTGAGAAGGTTGAACAGCTGGCCTCGCCTGTTCATTTGGATACGATGGCTTTTTTTGAATCTGGTGAGTTGTATTTGCTGCGACCGAATACGGTGTTGGCTCAAATCCATCAGACCCAACGGTGGTCAGAAAAACTCGAAGACGACTGGCACAACTACCCACGGTTCGACCATCACCCTCACCGAAAAGAACACCCGCCAGCCTGCCATCAGTATTCAGAATCGGACCGCCCGAATCGCCCTGTCGCGCCGGTGCCTGCAGTTCAACGAGCTCCTTTGGATACCCTGATCCGGGTGAAAGATATTCTGTACAACGGCCCCGCTGTTCACGGTAGGCTCCCCGCCCATACCCAGCAATGCAAAGCGGCTCTCCCGGAAGTGGATTTCGTTGTGCTAATGGCACTGGTGTTGCTTTCGGCTTCCAAATTGATATAGCTGCCAGATCCCATGCTTCATCAAATCGAATCACCGTTCCAGCAGACTGAAAGCCATCGGCAAACTGGACGAGCACTGCTGACCGACTGTCTCGAATCACATGCCAGTTGGTGAGCACTAACCCTTGAGACTCATTGATGTCTACAAGCACACCAGACCCCAAAGAAACACCTGACGATTCCGGAGCAATGATTCTTGCTACAGCCGGATGTGGCGTTTGATCACTCAGTAAGTAATCGGCAAAAAGTTCTGGATCAAATGGTTGCGCATGGCGGCCTCCACCCCAGCTGCCTGCGCTGAAAGGTTGTTGCCCATATGCAACACAACCACTGCGATAAACATTTATTACGACTGCAAAAAGCACAATGAGGAAGAAGCCTATAGAACGACCCACTCGCTCAGCTATCCGGCCGGATTGTTGCATCGTTTTCTCCAGCCAACATAAGGCACACAATCACTGCGCCATTTTTCGCAAAAGCTGTCGTTCTCGTTCCCGCACAACAATTTTTCGCAACAGTTCGGCACGCAATCGTTTGTGTTCCTGCACAGGCAACCCTCGTTCACCGTTCGAACTTCGCTTGACATAAACTGTCATGCCATTTTTCACCAGGCTTGCTGCATAGCTCATACCCGCCTCCATAGAGCGTGATAGCGACCGGCCTCGCCACACCAAACAATAGGGATCGGCGCATTGGAGAGCTTTTATTGAAACCGATAGACAATGCCGTCAAAGTTGACACGATCGGCAAAGCCAAGCATCAACGAGAGCCCGTGGCAGAAATCACTCCGAAATCAGCTTCACGAAGCCGCTCATGTAGAGCTTGTATATGGTCTTGGTCGGCTGTCTCCACAGTGACTTCGACTGTTGTGGAAAAGACTTCCGGCCCGGAAAATGCTCGATCATGATTGATTTCCAGAACACTCGCTCCAGCATCAGCAATGACCTGAGTCAGTTTCGCCATACCGCCCGGCCGATCACTGACAGTCGCAGTAAATCGCCACAACCTGCCATCAACTGCAAGTCCATGATCAATCACTCGGTGGAGAACTGTGGGGTCAATATTCCCACCACATAACAGCAGGACCACCTTACGACCTCTCAACTCCTGCCCTGCTTCTCCCATGAGTGCCGCCAATGCCGCCGCACCTGCTCCCTCACATGATGTTTTTTCAAGCTCAAGCAAACGTAATACTGCCAGAGAAAGTGCTTGTTCATCGACTGTCAACACACGATCCACACGTGGAGCTGCTAACGCGAAGGCTCGGTCTCCTACTCTGCCAACCGCAAGGCCGTCAGCGAGTGTTGGTCGAACAGGCGCATCCACAGGTTTTCCTGCTGCGAGTGACGCGGTGAAACTCGCAGCTGCAGCAGCCTCAACGGCAATGATTTTAATATCTGGCCGTCGGGCCTTTGCCGCAATAGCAACACCAGCCAGAAGGCCTGCACCACCTGTTGGAACAACGATAGCATCTGCGTCGGGAACATCGTCGAGGATTTCAACCGCCGCTGTCCCCTGCCCTGCAATGATCTCTGCATCGTCAAACCCATGGATCAAGCGAAGACCATCACCAGACGCGATGTCGGTTGCCCGTTGCCTGACCTCCTCAAAAGTTTCTCCGTAGAGCAGCACGTTCGCCCCCAGCCGTCTACAGGTTGCAACTTTTACCAAAGGTGCAAAACGCGGCATCACGACAGTCACTGGAATCTTCAGCAACTTCCCATGATAGGCCAGCCCAAGGGCATGGTTTCCAGCTGAAGCTGCTACGACACCACGCTTTTTTTGTGATTCATCAAGAAGCAAGAGTGCATTTCGTGCGCCACGCTCCTTAAATGACCCCGTTCGCTGAAGCAGATCGAGTTTGCAGAAAACGTCACAGCCTGTGAGTTCAGAAAGCGGGATACTCGGTGGGCACGGAGAGCGGTAGATACCATCAGCAATTCGCTCTGCTGCATCGAGTACATCCTGTGCAGTTACTGACTCACCCAATGGCAATGATTTTTTTTCATCATGATTTGGTGTCACTGTACAGCTCCAGTATCAGCCTGAGGGTTTTGTCCCGTGAGTCGTTGTGGTTGATGAAACGATCGTACATCAATCCAACTCATTCCTGCTCGCCGAGCTGCTTCGATACCAAGATCACTATCTTCCCACACAAGGCACCCTTCTGGTGCAACACCAAGGCGGCGAGCTGCTTCAAGAAACGGCTCCGGGTCTGGCTTATGACGACTCGTGTCTTCACTGGCGACGATACAATCAAAAAACTCACGGATACCGATCTGGTGAAGAATTTTCTCGCATACATCATGGTACCCACCCGTAACAACTGCCACGGGCACATACCCGTGGGCACGACGAACTGCTGCAATCACCGGGTCAATTGCCTTGACATGCTTCACCTGCTCAAGAAACGCAGCCTCCTTCATCTCTGACGCCTCATCAAGATCAATTTCAATCGATGCTTCGGTCGCAAGTGTTGCAAGAATGTCTCGCGTTGGCCGACCACCAAGTGCGTAGAAACGGTCTTCATCGAAAACAATGCCGTGATGCCGCGTCACATGGAGCCACGCTCGATAGTGAGCAGGCATCGTATCAGCAAGAGTGCCGTCACAATCAAAGAGAATGGCTGTGTAATCCTGGAGCCGCCAGTCAGCTGTTGGGCCTTGATGTTGTTCAGTGTTCATGAGTTTCATTTCGGTGCCGAGGCCATCCGCTCCTCAGAGGATTTCAAATACTTTGGCTGACAGAGGGTACTCCAGACCGCAAAAACTGGCTCTAACGATTGTAGGGATCAGCAAACTGATGAACTGCCTGCTTTTTCTTCCTGACCGGAACAGTTTTACAAGGTAGCCTATTCTATAGATATCTTGCCGTTCCCGTTTTCTCGATGCACGCCTCACCTGCTGCTTCGAGGCCAGTCAGATTCACATCATGAAAATACCAAATCTTGGCATTCGACATCGTATGTTACTGCTCGGCATTCTGCCGGCAGCAATTATCTTCACAGTCATCCATATAACGAACTCAGAGAGTGTTGAAAATGCTCTCTTGGAACTTGCCGAAGAAATTCTTCGCGAGCGCACGGCTGTCATAGCTACAGAGATTGATCGTGGCACGCTTCAAGCTGTCACTGCCTCTCGTACGATGGCAATGGCAGCTGAACATGGTCTTTTTGGCGAACGCAACGACTCCATGGCACTCGCCAAATCAGTTCTTGAAGCAAACCCACAATTTACAGCCGCCTACTTTGGGTATGAACCAAATGCTGACGGCCAGGATGCACAGACCATTGACTCTCTGCCGAAAGAGGCACTTGGTAAAGGTGGCAGATTTCTTCCCTACTACTTTCGGGAATTGTCCGATGACAAAACGATAAGCCTCGAACCTCTTGTTGGTCTTGAAAAACTCTATTACGACGGCTGCAAAAAAAGAGCTGAAAATCCAGCAGAGACAAATAAGGCAATGGTGACTGAGCCATACGACTATGAAGGTAAATTTATGGTCGAGCAGACCTTCCCCATCATGATCGATGGAACCTTTGCTGGCGTTGCCGGTGTTGACCGTGCACTCGACCAACTAACAGAAGACCTTGAAGCCATCAAAACTCGAAAAAAGAAAGCTGGCTGGAACATTGACATCATACTAGTCAGTCGACTGGGTTCAGTCATTGCCTCCACTGTTGATGGCGTTGATATGAAAACAAAAAAAATTGGTGCTACTGAATACGCGACCATCCTAAAAAACTTCCATGACGGAAGCACGGGGCCATCTATAACAACTGATCTCTTATCTGCCACCGATCCATTGTCAAAAGAAACATGCTTCTACTTCGCGAAAGAAGTCCCAACTGGCTCATGGACCGTCGTCATGCAACTCCCACGGAAAGATGTCATTGCAAAAATCAGCGGGCCCCTCCTTTTTACTCTGGCCGTAGCCATCATTGGCTTCTCAACGGTTCTTGGTCTCATTTACTGGTTAACTGCCAGCCTGACACGACGTATTGAGCAGTCTGCAAAAGCAGCTCAACGTGTTGCTGAAGGTGATCTTACTGGCGCCGTTCTCGAAAAGACTGCAAGCTCCAGCACCGATGAAGCTGGTCAGTTGCTTCACGACATTGGCGCAATGACCGGCAGTCTCCATGAGATTGTTTCTCAGGTGAAGCGATCAGGCGTTGAATTAACGTCCACTGCCAAACAGCTTTCAACTGCATCGAGTCAGCAAGAGTCTGTTGTGCAGGCATTTGAAAAAAGTACTGGAGAGGCCGCTGTTGCCAGTCGTGAAATCTCAGTCACCGGTAAAGAACTTGGTGAGACCATGGCTGACGTCGCCGATGTCGCTACTGACACCGCTGAAGTAGCCTCAGCAGGCCGTGAAGATCTTACGGGCGTTGGTCAAACAATGTCGCATCTTGAATCAGCGACTGGTGAATTTTCAGAACGACTTTCACTTATCAGGCAGCGAGCGGAAGACATCAATGTTGTTATTACAACCATCACCAAAGTGGCTGACCAAACGAACCTACTCTCTATTAATGCTGCCATTGAGGCAGAAAAAGCTGGTGAGTATGGACACGGCTTTTTGGTGGTAGCCCGCGAGATTCGCCGGCTTGCCGACCAGACTGCAGTCGCCACACTCGATATTGAGCGACTCGTCGAACAGATGCAACAGGCTGTTGCCGCTGGTGTCATGCAGATGGACCGCTTTTCAGCAGAGGTCAAAACAGGTGTTCAAAAGGTCAGCAGCATCAGCGAGCAGTTCTCTACTGTTATCGATAAAGTGCAGGGATTGAATCAACGCTTTGATCAGGTCAACGAGGGCATGCAAGCCCAGACTTCCGGTGC
>WLWF01002253.1_pt1 | contig 14225 bp, 16 predicted proteins | sample 6718331 | NCBI WGS metagenome assembly WLWF01 (sample SAMN12718692, study PRJNA515312) | sponge metagenome | isolation source: marine sponge | host: Mycale hentscheli | place: New Zealand: South Island, Marlborough, Capsize Point | collected 2003-05-01
TCATTATATTCCATTATATTTAATTATTTTGCCTTTTATGTTTTTAGATTGGAATGATATTGGTTATAAATGTTTTTTTACATTATTAACTAATTCTGTAAAAAAAAATAATAATAATAATAATGAATTTATACCAGATTTATTTAAAAAGTTGAATCTCAAAATAAAATCATATAATATAAATATAATATTATCATTTTTAGTATTTTTATCATGGTTAATTGGATATATAAGATTAATAAATTATTATGATATTAAATTATTTCCAAATAATTATTCAAAAATATTTATAATTATATTTTTAATTTTTTGGTTATTAATTATAATAAAAATTAAAAGAAAAAATATAAAATTATTTATATAATAGATCAAGTATATATTAAAAATGAAAGATGATATTCACAATATAATAATGCTAAAAATAGTTAATAAAAATTAAATATTGTATGAAAATAAATTATAATATACAATATTTATTATATAATTTATTCATATTTCTTATTTTATTTTCTATTAAAATATGATTATTGTAATTATATGGTTTCAGTTTTAATTCATCGAAAAAATTCCGATTACATAATTTATTATTATTAAATTGATATGATGAATAATTACATAACCAACATCCATTATATATATTTGATAAAACAGGATCTATATTTTTTTTATAATTCATTTATATATAAATATATTATAAAAAAAATATGTATATGTAATATATAATTATGTTATTTAATGAAATTGCTAAAAAAAGTTCATCATTATTATCAAAAAGTATGATTGGGGGTAAAATGGACAAATTAGAAAGTGTTAATTTAGGTACTGATTTTTTAACAACTTTAATTTCATTATTAATTAGAAGTTTAATAGTATGGTTAGGTTATAATTCTTTAATGCCTAAATTCATATTAACACTAAATAATAAAGAATATATTAATAATTTTAGAGAATTGACATATGGTGAATCTATTATATTAGTTGTTGTATTTCAATCTTTAATTGGTTAATTCTTCATTAATTTACTTAATTTATTTTTTAAGATTTTAATTTCTAATTCTTCATTAATTTACTTAATTTATTTTTTAAGATTTTAATTTCTAATTCTTTATCATTAATAATATTATTTTTTTCATCTATTAAATCTTCTTGTTTTTCAAATATCTCTGATGCATTCTTTTTATATCCTTCATATTCTAATTTAATTTTTTCATTATTTATTGATTTTTTAAAAAATCTTGTTGGTATTTTTTTATTATTTTTAAGTATTGTATATCTTTGTACACAAAAAGTTTTTCCTTCTTTTCCTTTTAATATTATATATTCTGGATATACCCTTTGTAATAAACCACCAAATCGAAATAATTCAACTTTTGTTTTTGGATCATATTTTAAATATCTTAAATGAGAATTTAATGGTATATAATCAATCTGTTTAATCGGAACTTCAATATAATCTTTTAATTTTTCATTAATATCTGATTCATTTTGTACTGAATCTGTTATTGTTTTTTTTGCTCTGTTATAACCATCTGTCGATAATTTACCACCATAATTTTGTTTTTGCATATTAATAATGTATATTATATATTTTTATATATAATAATATATAAAAATATATAATATATTATATATTTTTATATAATAATATATATAAATATATAATATATTATATATTTATATGAATAAAATATTAAAATATTTTTTTAATATTTTAATAACATTTTTACCAATAATTAGTATATTTGTTCTTGGTCGTTTTTATCCACCTGATACTAAAAGTTATAAACCTATTTTTCAACCACCTGGTTATGTATTTGGTATTGTATGGACATATGTTACATTATCATTCGGAATCATAACAACATTTGTATTTAATAAATTATTAAATGATAAATTAAATTTAATAATATTAATAGTATTATATATAATATTATTATTCTTATTAAATATATGGCTTGTTATATATAGTAAGAATTTATTTAAAGAGTCTTTTATTATACTTTTAGTTAGTGCGTTTATAAGTATTATATATTTAGTATTTATTAGTTTACAAAATTATAAATATATATGGTTCTTACTTCCATTACCATTTTGGTTAATAATAGCATCTTGTCTAAATGGTGCTATATATGATAATAGTACACATCGCTAAATAATTTATAACACACACAATTATACTGATACATCAACCCATCTTCCTAAAAGAGGTTACTAAAAGTACGATTACGTGAAGTGTATCAGATATATGAATAACTTCTCTTCATAGTCATTCATCAACTCTTCTGCTTTTCAGAACTACATCATATTCTCACAAGTCATTTAACATTAAATCATATATACTACTCATAAGAGTCATACACACAAATCAATGTCGCAAGAAACATCAAATCCATCTTTCAATAGTTCGATACTTCTGTATAAAAAATCAACCACGAATGATTAATATTCATACTATTTAGTAAAAACACATTCCTGTTCTATACTCCGCTTAAAATCGATTCATTCCTTATCAGAAATGTCATCACACATCTAAACACAAATCAAACAAAACATGGATATACAATGCATATATATACTCATCCTTTCAACATCTTCTTTCGAAGCATTACTAAAATAAGTTTACATTTACAAAGTACAAATCCGATTATTTCATCTGATTATACAAACAATACATAGATATTTGAGAGTCCCTACTATAAATAAGGGAAAGAGATCTTCTTGCAAACTATTACATCGCTCTAAAAGCGACCAACCCGTTACGGTGGCAAGTCAAATTTGTGTTTTTCATCTCATAACACATGATGACTAATCATTTAATGATCTTTATCATATACTGTTCATACTATAATATAATATATTATTAGAATTTTTTATTATCATTTTTTTTAAAGAGTATTTTAATATACTTTTTAGTTATAACCTCGAACGTTAACATATTAAAAGGATATACTATAATAATGTATACAATATTACTATAATATATAATATTTATTTAATAAGCCATATATACAACTTGTACTAAATTAATTAAAAAAATAAGTTTGAAATCCTATATAATGTTATTTTCCAATAAATGAATTTATTTCCATCCAACCCCTTACACACCTTACCCTCTTTTTCACCATGTGCACACCACCCCACCCCTTAGGACTTGGTTCATCTCCTTTGTATTTGCGTTTAGGGTCGTTCTTACATAGGGGCATTATATAGTATATGGTGATATATAAATCTATAAACCACATATTATTTAGATGATATGACATTTAGTTTATTAACATTAATTACTTTCCCAAAATTATTCATTAATGTAATAAATGATGGTTTAGTTAATTTATATTTCTTATTATCAAGCTTCTTTATATATAAGTTTTTTTTAAATGTTTTTTTTAATCTATCATATTCATTGTCAGGGGTTGGTGAATAAGTTAAAGTATATTTCCCAGTTCCAATATAAAATTCTTTTATATCATCATAATTTTTTATTAACGGTTCGTGTGCAGGGGTGAATGCTTCATCGGGTGTCATCAATATTAATGTTAAATAATATTCATATGGGTCTGATTTATATTTAGATGGAATGCTTGTAATAATCGCAGTATTCAACATTAAATAATAGTTATTATTAGAATCAACCGCATATGGATATGGGTCATCATTATTTCCAACCGGTGATATATATTTTGTGATTGGATTCGTTGTTATAAATTTATATATTTTTTCACCAATATATATATAGGTATGTTTTCTTAATTCAACTAATACTGAATTTCCGTCGAATTTCTTACCATACCCATTACTAAATTTTGTCATTTTATTTAATGGACTCTTACCTATAAAAATTTTAGTAACATTTTTATATTCAGCAACAAATTGTGTATATGTTATATCGTCATTGTTTTTTTCATTATGTTCATAAATAAATATTTCATTCTTACCAACATATACAAGGTATGGTCTATATCCATTGTCATGTGTAAAATATTTTTTACATTTAGGATGATTTATTTTTGACATAGATTGTTTATCTCTTTTAAAACTATCCTTAACCCATCTCAAACTACCACTACTTACCTTCTTAACAATCCATTTATTTCCATCCAACCCCTTACACACCTTACCCTCTTTTTCACCATGCGCACACCAACCAAGACCCTTAGGACTTGGTTCATCGCCTTTGTATTTGCGTTTAGGGTCATTCTTACATAGGGGCATATAATATAATATTAGATATTATATTATATTAAAGTTATATATTATAAATAGTGAAAATCAAGTAACGGAATCAATATTGCTTGAATCTTAGAATTATGTTTACCTATATAGATACTTAAATCTTGGTTTATTTGTCTACCCGGCAAATCTATATCATATATATTTTTATTATTTTTATCGTATATTAAATTAGACATAACTGATTTATCCTCTAATTTAATATAAGATTGATTTCCAATTATCATAATTCCAATAGATGTCATTTTCTTTTTCATTGTGGAAAATGTTAAATCATTTATATCACATGATGGATTTTTTATAACTAACATTGATGAATAAATTAATATATTTTATAAAATTGAAATAATATAATATAATTTGTTAGATACACTAAGTCAATATGGAAGATACAAGTATTGATACTAATAAACAAAATATTGATTTGAATAGATCTATTGTATTACATGATTATCAAAGTGCTGAACTAAAAAATAAGGAATCATTTAATAACAATGATATAATGGCAAGTCGTGAATATATATTCCCGAATCAAAAAGAAGATGCTACCATAATATGTAATAAATTTTATGATATGCAAATAAGAGTTATTAGTATTGTAAAAAGAACCAAAGTAGGAATGGATGGACTTATGATTGAAATAGCAAAGATTATGACAACTCATCCAGATGATGATTTTGTTTTAAATAGAAATAATATATTCTTTATTACTGCAATGAGTAATAAATCGTGGGAAGACGACATGAAAGATAAAATACCAACATGTTTTAAAGATAATGTATATCACCATGGTAAATTACAGAGATTACCAGATAAATTAAGAAATATAAAAAATGCAATAATCATAAATGATGAAATTGATAATGGTGATAAAGAAGGTCAGAAATTACATCAAATATTAGATAGATGTAATTTATTAGATATAAAATATATGGAAAAAAATAATATTCGTTTTGTATTTGTTTCAGCAACCATGATAAATGAGTTGAGAGATTTATACAAATGGGGTAATAAACATTATACATATTACATGACTATACCAGATACTTATATTGGTCACAAACAATTTTTAGAATTTGGTATTATTCAAGAATATTACCAAATTAATAATAATGAAACTGCTGAAAAATGGGTAAAAGAAGATATCTTACAATATTATGGTTTAGATTATAGGGTTCATATTATTAGAACTGATGAAAAAAAAAAAGATTTTATACGAAATGCTTGTATAAAAAATAACATTGATTTTAAAAATCATACATCAGATAATAGGATTAATTATCTAGAAATGTCAGATATCTTTAATAATATATCAAAACATTTAGTTATTGCTGTTAAAGGATTTTATCGTCGTGCTAATTTAATTCCGAATGAATGGAAAAAAAAAATAGGCGCTACACATGAAAAATATGTTAAAAAATACGACACAAATGTCCAAGTACAAGGATTACCTGGTAGAATGACTGGTTATTGGAAACAAGAAATATTAAATGGACATAAAACTGGACCACATAGAACATCAATTGATGCTATAAATGAATATGAAGAATTCTACAAAAATCCTCTTGGAGAAATGAAATATAGCACATCAGGTTCAAAAAAATTATTAACAGATCCAAAAAATATTCAAAATTTAGAAATTGAAAAACAAGTTGAACTAAAAGTTGATGAAAATTGGACACTCATTGAAGATGATTTTGATAGTTTAGAGGAAGCAAATAACTTATTGAAGCAATATGGTTGTCAACGTAAAAAAACTTTCAAAAATATAGACGATTCTGGATTTATCCTCAGTTCAACGACTAAAAAGTCTAATATTTTACACTATAATACTGTTAAAGAAGAAATGATGAGTTGGAGAACAACAGCTACATTTGATATCAAAAATAATAAGAACATTTATGGACGTATGTATGTCGCATATAAAAACCTAGAAGATAGTAACAGTGTTAAATTTATGGTAAGAATTATCAAAAAAAAATAATATACATCTCTAATTAACTAATCTCTAATATTAATAATAAATACTTGCGATATTTATAAAAAAATAATCCTATTATAAATATAATTTTAAACAGCCATTTTCATTTTTAAAGTTGGATGATAATTATAATCTATTAACTCAAAATCATCATATTTAAAATCTTCTACTTCTTTTTGTTTATTTTCTTTAATAATCAATTTTGGAAAAGGTATTGGTGTTCTATTTGTTAATATATTTAATACATCTATATGATTTAAATATACATGTGCGTCTCCAATTGTATGTATTAACTCTTTTGGTTTTAAATTAGTAAGTTTTGCAAGTATATAAGTTAATAAACTTGCAGATGCAATATTAAATGGAACACCTAAACCCAAATCTGCGGAACGTTGATACATCGAACATGATAGATAACCATCTTTTACATAAAATTGATATAAACAATGACATGCTGGTAAACAAACTTTATCTAAATCGCCTGGATTCCATAAATTCAGTAACATTCTTCTACTATTCGGTTCTTCTTTAATTAATCTTATTAATTCTTTTATTTGATCATACCCTTGTCCTTTATAATTAGTATTACAATCAATATATTTTGCACCATAATGTCTCATATTAAATCCATATATTGGACCACCATCATATTCTTTCCTATCTTTTAAACCAATTGAATCTAAATATTCTCTTGTACTATTCCCATCCCATATATGTACATTTTTTTCTCTTAAATGTTCTATATTTGTATCTCCTTTTAACATCCATAATAATTCTTCAACAATTCCTTTCCAATACATTTTTTTAGTTGTTAATAATGGAAAACTATCTTCTATATTATATCTTTTACTTAATCCAAAATATGACTTAGTACCTTCGCCTGTCCTGTCAATATTTTTATTACCAAAAGCAATAATATCTTTAACCATTGATATATAATTATATTCTCCATGTAAATCAGTAGTTTTTTTATATATTAAGAATTTAAATTTAATATCATTTGATTCTTTTTTTTCACTATAATACTCTAATTTATAATTATCTGGAATAATATTAAAAAATGTATCACAATTATATATTTTATATATTCTTGTTAAATAAATTCTATCTACTATATAAATTTTATTGAAATTATTTAAAAATAAATTATATATTTGTTCACCACCTATAATATAAATTTTATTATAATTATTATTTAATTTATTATTTATTAATTTATATAAATTATCAAAATTAGTAAAATATAAATTTTCAGCATTTGATAATGTTTTATTTGTTAATACTATATTTATTCTATTTTTTAAAGGAGTAGTTGGTATAGATTTATAGGTATTATATCCCATTATTACAATATTATATTTATTATCTTTACTATTTTCTGTTGTTTTTTTTCTGAAATAATTTAAATCTTCCTTTAAATTCCATGGAATCTTATTATTTAATCCAATTCCATTATTTTTATCAACAGCTACAATAAAATTTACAATTATATTATTTGTATTCATTATAAATTATTATTTCATTTATAATTTTAAATATATTTAACTATATATAATGGATATTAATGATAATAATATAAATTCAGATAATTTAAAAAAAAATAATATATTAAAATTTAATAATTTAATAACACAAAAAGATTATGAAAATATATTATTAACACAACAAACAAATAAATTATATAGAATAAATAAAAAAATAAATGAAGAAAAACTTAAAAAATATAATAGTAACAAAATTTATAATATATCTATTAAAAATATTCTAAATAATCTTACATTATCATTTATTGATATAATAAATGATTATAGTAATTATTTTAAGGATAATAATAAAACATTTAATGGTTTTTTTTCAATTTTAATATATAATGATAGATTAATATATATTGGTATTTTTATAATACTATTATCTCTTATATTATATTTTATAAATATAACTAAATAATATAATATTATCAAAAATTTTATTATAATAAATTTTATTTATATAATTTAATATTAATATATAAATTATAAATATAACTAAATAATATAATATTATCAAAAATTTTATTATAATAAATTTTATTTATATAATTTAATATTAATATATAAATTATATGTATATCTAAAAATAAATTTGTATCTAAAAATAAATTTGTATCTAAAAATAAATGTTTTTATTTAACTAATAGGCGCTTCTTCTTCATCTTCGTCTTCGTCTTCGTCTTCATCTTCATCTTCATCTTCATCTTCATCGCTATCTGTTGCGTCTTTAGTATTATCTTTACTATTGTCATCTTCATCTTCATCATCTGAAAATGCAAAATCTGTTGGCTTTCCAATATTACTACTTGGGTCTACTAACAATTGAACAACTTTCCAAGAAACACCAAATTTACCACCCAAAAACCAAATCCTTGGTTGAATGATTGCTTTTACGAAACTACGTTTAGGAATCTTTGTTTGAAGTTCTTCAAATGTAGATACATTAATCTTAGTTTTATCTTTAAGATATAAGTCAACTGATGGCAAATCTTCATTATCATAATCTTTCATGATCTTTGGTGTAATCTTTGGTGGATATTCATCACCATTTTCATCAGTCTTAATTTTAACAGACTTTGAATATAGTGCTTTTACAATACCAATTTGGGATTTATCATATATTTCACCAAAGATTTGTTTAGAATGTTTAATTCCAACATTTTCAATCATAAAATTATCTAAACCTTTAAAGTTTGAAATAAATTTATCCATTTCTTGTCTTTCTTTCTCGTTATCTTTATCTTTTGGCAATGCTGCCATATTAATAGACCAATCAAAAGTCCCAGTATTACCTTTTTCATATGAACTAACTCCAAATGGAGCAGACATATACGGTGTTTTCAAATATATAACCTTATTATTATGAAGCATCAATGCTTCCAATCTATCACCTTTCTTTCTAAGAGGAGTAGTAGATAGTTTATTAAAATTAAATTCATTAGGCTTAATTACTGATTTATTAGACATTATACTTTATATTAAATATTATTCTTTAATTATTTTTATTTCATTTTTTTTTAATATTTAATAAAAAATGAATATTTAAATTATATTTTAAAACTTTATATTATTATGAATAAACAAATATGTATACATATTAAAAATATGAGAGAAAAAGACAAACGATGTAAGAATAAAGCGAAATATGGAGATTTTTGTGGCGTGCACCATAAAGTTAAAAATAAGATTATTTTTAATAGTAATATGATTTTATATAATGAAAATAATATTATTGAAAATAATAGTGATTATATTAAATATAATAATCTAAATATTAACACGTTAATACATACTATTTCTAATTTATATATTAAAATTCCATTAGATTTAAAAGATAAATATAATTTATGGTTAATCTTACATTCTTTTTATACATATATTAATAATATTAAAAAATATGAAATGTATATCATTAAAATACAGTCATATATACGACGTAAACTTATATTAAATAGAAGTAACGTTATTAATATAACTGATTTTTTAACATTTGATACTTCATATGAAACTACTGGTGATAATTATTTTTATTTTAAAGATAATAATAATAAAAAATTTTGGTTTAATATTAAATCATTTAATAAATTAATCGAACAAGACAATGCAAAGAATCCATATTCAATGTTAGATATTGATTCAAAAGTTATTAAAAGATTTAAAAAAATATTAAATTATTATATAACTTTTAAAAATATAGAACTAAATATTAATATTAATAAACCAGAATTAACATTAGCACAACAAATGCGAGATAAAACATTAAATGTATTTCAAAAAATAAATAATTTAGATAATTATGCTGATTTTCAATGGTTTTTAAATCTTAATATATCATCTTTAAAAAAATTATATATGTCAATCGAAGATATATGGAATTATAGAGCACAATTAACAAATGAAACTAAAAATAAAATTACAAATAACACACGTGTATTTGCTAAATCAATTAATCAAATAAATAATAAAAAAGATATACAAGATATTATATTAAATGATTTCTTAATATTAATAGATTCTGCATCTGAATTATCTGATAGAAAATTAGGAGCGATATATATATTAACTGCATTATCTGAAATATCACATGAAGCACGTATAGGGTTACCAATGTATTCACAAAATTAATTAGAATATCTAATACCACCCATACCACCCATAATTTTTAATATATTATAATTAGTTGCAAATATTTGTATAACTGGATTTTTAATATCTTTTTCTATTTTTATATCTAGAATTGCACTATCTATTTGACTAAAATTAAGTGTACCTGATGGTTGTAATTCTTCTGGACAAAATCCAAAAGAATAATTATAAATAAAATTATTAACTGGTACATTTGTATGTCTTTGATATGGTTCAACTATTCTAAAATATTTTCCACTTCTTTTTGACATTCTATCTACACCATCTAATATTAATTTAGATGATATCATTGGTTCAATATTATCTTTAATATTTGTTGTAAAATTAAACCAATCATTTCCTTTATTATCTTTGTTTTTTTCCAATACACTTGATGATTGTATTACCCATATTAATTCTTTAACAGGATGATTAAAATCTAAATCAACTAAATTACATCCAGTATTAATAATTTTTTTTTTAGTCTTTTTATCATATTTTGTAGTTTGTAATGTTAAAGCATTAAATTGTGTTTGTTCTATTAAATATTCATGTTTTTTTTGAGCGAAATATTTTCTTTCATTATCATCTAAAAATATATAATTAACTAATAAATAACATTCTTCTAATTTTATATTTAAAGCATTTAAATCATTAGTATCTAAATCTAAGTTTGTTAATAATAATTCTCTTAATTGACGAATACCTAAATTTATTACAACTTGTTGATTTTGTAATGCAATTAGTGGTATTGCTAAACCTTTATTTCTACAAAACCAGAAATTTAAAGGTACATATAATTCATTATTAATATCTGTATTTAATCCATCTTTCCCTATCATCTCATTATAAGCATCTCTTTTTGTATTATTTATTGTTAATTCTCCCCATATTTCCATCCAAATTCCATATTGTCTATCTATTAATGAACCACCTATTTCAATATCAATATATTTTATTAAAACATGTCCAATTGATTTTACCCATTTAATTGATTTACAATTCTCTATTTTTGGTAATTTAAAATAAAGAAATATATTAGATATTAAGTCACCAATTCTATCAAGTTGACAATATACAACATTTCCAAAATCACAGTTTCCTGTAAATAATTGTTCAACACATTCAATTGAAAAATTAGTATGTCTTTTATATACTTCTACAAAAAAAGTAACTTGGGGATTCCCAATTAAATATATATTTTGAGCTCCAACAGCAGCAAGTTGTATTAAACCACCAGTCATAGATATATTAAATATAATTTTATTTAAATATAATTTTATTAATTTTTTTTATATACTAAAATTATAATGACAACAAAAAAGTTAAATGATTTAGTTATAAATTGTTTTCATAAATTAGAAGATTGTAAATTACATTGTAGAGTTACTATTATTGAAAATATGAATCAAGTTGATGTAAATAAAAATGTAAGTTGTATTAAAGCATGTTTAGAATGTATCGAAGTTTGTGATTTGACTCAATATATATTAGCATCAAAATCGCCAAATACTAAACCATGTATTGTTTTTATGAATAAAGTATTAAAAAGTTGTATAAAAGAGTGTAAAAATACAATGTATAATAAACATTTAAAAACAGTAAATTCAGATTGTATAAAATCATGTGAACTTTTTCTTAAATCTCTTAAAGATATTCAAAATTTGTGGAAATAATTTTATTTTTTTAATTTTATTTTTTTTTTTTTAATATAATTAGTAATATTAACTATTTCTTGCATATTAACTATTTTATTTTTTGTATTTATATTATATTTCTTATATGCAATAAAATAATACATATAATTTAATCCAATAATTATTGTAGAAATTATTGTTGTTATTGTTGCTAAATTACTTATTTTTTCTTTATTAATTGTACTAATTATAACTAATATTATATATAATAAAACACTAAAATAGTATATATTGTAATTAAATATATTTAATCTTAATTTAATAAATGAAATAATAGATAATTGTAAGAAACTTACAAAAATATATAATATAAATATTATAATATTTTTATTTGGCGTATTACCTTCTGAACATTCTCCCATATATCGAGTTGACCCATATAAATGATAAAAACCATTTAATATAAGATATCCAAAATATATAAGACAAAATGTAATTATTATATTAAATTTATTATTCCATATTTTATTAAAATAATATATAATCATTATAATAATATATATACATATTTAATATTTATTATATTTAATATTTATTAAACTGCGTTAGATAATAAAATATATTACCTTTCATATTATTATAATGTCTGTTGAATTTAAAAAAGTAAAGAAAAATAAAAAAGTTAAAAAAGTTAAAAAAGTTAAACCTGTAGTTGAAGAGTCGGCACCTGTTGTAGTTGAAGAGTCGGCACCTGTTGTAGTTGAAGAGTCGGCACCTGCTGTTGTTGAAGAGTCGGCACCTGCTGTTGTTGAAGAGTCGGCACCTGCTGTTGTTGAAGAGTCGGTACATGTTGTAGTTGAAGAGTCGGCACCTGTTGTAGTTGAAGAGTCGGTACATGTTGTAGTTGAAGAGTCGGCACCTGTTGTAGTTGAAGAGTCGGCACCTGCTGTTGTTGAAGAATTGGCACCTGCTGTAGTTGAAGAATTGGCACCTGCTGTTAAAGAATCAAATGAAATAAGTGAAAGTCATTTAGTTGCATTTGATTCTATATGTTCTGAAGTATTAATGCTCCAAGATCAATTAAAAAATTTAAATAAAAAATTAAGAGATTTACAAAAAAATACTAAAAAAACAATGAAAGAATTATCAAAAAAAATTACTAAAAAAAAAAATAAAAGTTTAAGTAATAAAGAAAGACAACCAAGTGGATTTGCAAAACCATCTTTATTATCAGATAAATTATGTACATTTTTAAATATTAATAATGATAAAATGCTTGCAAGAACAGAAGTTACAAAAAAAATAACAAATTATATAAAAGAAAATAATCTTCAGAAACCAGAAAATAAAAAGATAATATTATGTGATGAAAAATTAGGGGATTTACTTAATGCTGGTGATGAAGAAGTGACATATTTTAATTTACAAAAATGGATGAAAGTGCATTATAAGAAAAGTAATAAAGAAGCAATAGAAGAAAAGTAATTAATTATTATAATTGTTTAACACATTTTTTATATTAGTTGATATATTAGTTGTTATATTATTATTATTATTTATATATTCTATTATATTATTTATATTTTCTTCACTATATATTATTCTTTTATCTGTATATATATTAATATTATTAATTATATATTCATCTATTTTATTATCATAAAATAATTCTCTTGCTCGTTGATAATTAAATTCTTCAGGAATCTTATATTTTTTATTATCAATATTTTTAATAATTTCTTCTATATTTTTATATTTTTTTATTAATTTAAATGAATTTATTGGACCCATTCCCTTTATTTTATTTGTATAATCACACCCACATAAAATACATAAATCTACAAATTGTTCATAATTAATTTCTAAATCATTTAATATATTTGTTAATGAATATTCATTTATACTATTTTTATTAAAATTAAAATTTCTAATAAAAATGTCTGCTCCATTCGCTAATACATCTGTATCTTCTGATAAACATCCATGTGCTAAATTTTTTTTTAATAATTTAGCACATAATACTTCCGCTTCGCCAGTTGAATCAATATAATGTATATTAAATAATTCAAATAATTTTTTACATTTTTGTATATGTGTATCTGTTACAATTATTATTCTTTTAGAAATATCTTTTAATTCTTTTTCTAATTTTATAATTTGTTCTTTTTCTTCTAAGTTTTCTTTTTCTTCTAATTTTTCTTTTTCTTCTAAGTTTTCTTTTTC
>WLWF01002254.1_pt1 | contig 14221 bp, 25 predicted proteins | sample 6718331 | NCBI WGS metagenome assembly WLWF01 (sample SAMN12718692, study PRJNA515312) | sponge metagenome | isolation source: marine sponge | host: Mycale hentscheli | place: New Zealand: South Island, Marlborough, Capsize Point | collected 2003-05-01
GGGGTAGTTTCGACTACTCACAACAGGAGCCTAGGCTTGTTGCTCACTACGCTGCATCTGTCAATGACCATTTTGAAGGTGCAGCGGAGTTTATTGAAGCTTATAAAAATGAGTCTGCTGACTTTCATCAAATTGTAGCTGACATGGCAGGAATCACTAGAACTCAAGCTAAGACAATTAATTTAGGATTATTTTATGGAATGGGTAAAGCTAAATTAGGTAAGGAATTAGGAATAAATAAGGATAAGGCAGAGTCTTTGTTAAGGCAGTACGGGGAAAGAGTTCCTTTTGTCAAGAGGTTGACAACAGAAGTAACTAACAGTGCCTCAAAATATGGCTTTATAAGGACTATAGGAGGCCGTAAATGCCGTTTCGACATGTGGGAGCCTGCTACCTTCGGAATGAACAAAGCTATGCAGTACGAAGAGGCTAAGGCCATTTATGGAAATAACATCAGGAGGGCTTTTACTTACAAAGCTTTAAATAGATTAATTCAAGGATCTGCTGCAGACCAAACTAAACAAGCAATGATAAATTGTTATAAGGCAGGTTTTAAACCATTATTGCAAATACATGATGAATTATGTTTTTCAATAAATGAAGAATCTGACATACCATCTGTTAAAAATATAATGGAAAATGCAATTGATACATTAAAAGTTCCGTCAAAAGTAGATATAGCTTTGGGTAAATCCTGGGGCGAGGCTAAAGAATAATTTAGAGCGCAGTATCCTTAGGGAAAAAATTGTTTTTTTTAAGCTAGTTAACTAGCTATGTCTAAAAGACCTGTTCTTGCGTCTTCAACACTTTGATCATTGATCTTTTTTCTTAGATCTTTAATCTCTATATCAATCCACTTCATATCTGGAGTAACTCTACCCTGTTCCAACGCTTGCGTTGCCCACTTGGACTCCAACTGAAGTTTCTCCGATATCAACTTTTGTAGGGCCATCTCGGTTCACCTCTTCGAAGGTTAAGAACAAAATATTTGGATTTTCAAACCCAGCACCTTCATTCTCTTTTATTTCTCCTGAATCAACCTTCTTTACAAAACATTCAAGAGCGGTCTTATCATCCTCAGCACTTATTATCTCATCGACATACATATTTTTGTATTTTGCTTGGATTCGATAGTGCTTCATGTGGTATTATATATCAATTTGTGATGTAATTGCAACTATATGCTTTATGTAGAGCTTATTTCTTTGCATTCAAATTTTATGGCCAATTTTTGTTTATTTACAATGTTTTTGTCTAATTTACTAAATGTTATTTGCGCCATTTCATAACCTGTATTTGCACATTCAGACCAAGTATCATAAACTTTTTGGGGATACATCATATCTGGACACGTTTGTGTAACCACACTGCATAAATGTAAAATTAGTAAAAATTTCATGTTTTATCCTATATTATCCTAGCTTATTATTTACTTGCATATCCCATTAAAATGTTTATATAAAGATAATACTAAATAATAACAAAGAGGAGGCCTTATGGCAACTATACTAATAAGATCAAAATCAGAGGAGTTTATCAACTTTATTAAAAAACTTGATAGTATTTTATCTGGAACAGAAACTACGACACCGGACGGTCAACAGATTGAATATGGTGATGATCATTTTCAAGACAGAATGAAAAGAGTACAACAATTATGTTTTACTTTTGAAGATGGTCCCGTGTATCCATTAAGCATTAATGCATCATGTGCATTGGTATGGGATGAAATTAAATGTAAACAAGAGGACATGGATAAAAATGGTTTATGATTTTTTTAAATTGTTTTTTTTAGTTTTACTTTTAACAATGCCTAAACTTACTGTTTTAGTATTTTTAGGTTTAATTTATTCTTTTATTAATTAACCAAGGAGGAAAAGATATGGCTAAACATAGAGATAAAGAAGAACTTCAAATAAGAAAAAAATGTAAATTTGAAGATAGATACGCAAAAGGTATTCATTTCGATATTAGAAATAAGGGTACTTGTTATGTGAATATGAAAACAAATGCAGGTAATTTAACTGTGTACATTGATGCTATGGATGGGTTAACAGATCCACCAATGGTGCGTGCATGGATACCTGGTAGAAGAGATAAAGAAATAAACGTTAAATAACCAAGGAGGAAAAGATGAATAAAGCAATAAATAATAAATTTTTTGAAACTACTGATTACAGTAAGTTCAAAAAGACTAGAGGTAATAGACCTGTAGATGAAGCACATGTGCAACAACTTAAAAAGTTAATTGCAGAAAAAGATTTGTACGATCCAATTCGTGTAAATAAAAACTTAGAAGTTGTTGATGGCCAACACACACTGGAGGCTAGAAAACAATTAGATCTAAAAATTCCATATATTATTATGGACTCTGATGATCCATTAGATGTAGCAAGACTTAACACAGGTCGTAAAAACTGGTCTATGGAAAATTATTTAGATCAACACTGTGCTAGAAATAAAATGGACTATCGAATTGTTAGAAACAAAATGCAACAGTACGGAATTAATGTTGCAGAGATGGTAGTGCTTTTATTAAAACAAACTTCACTGTGGTCAAGAATCAGTAATGATTTTAAGACAGGGAGATTTGTAATTCCTGCAGGAGGTATTGAACATACCGATCGTATTGGATCACAGTTAATGCAACTTAAAAAATATTTCTATGGTATGGAATCTACAAAGAATAAAAGATTCAAACGTTCCATGGTGGTGTCTTATATTGTTGCTGACAAACATCCTAAATTTGATCACCGAAGATTTAAAACTGCTTGCAAAAGTAAATCTTCATGGTTCTTAACGGGTACGTCTACTGCTGATTATATAGCAATCATTGAGAGAATATATAACGCAGGGTTAACCCAAAAAAATAAAATAAATTTAGTTGAGTTTTACAAAACTAAAGAATATCAAGACAAATAGGAGAAATAATGGACGTAAACAAATGGAAATCAATTGCTGTTGATATCGAATCATACACAATTATAAGGGCCATGGGAGAGAATGGCCTTAGGAACCCAGGCAACATGATAAAAAAAATGGTTAGCGATTCTATTAAAAAGATAGCTAAGAAAGAAGGTGTTGCTGAACCGAAGATGAAAGAAAATTTATTAAATCAAGGAAAGAAACTCTTGAAGTAATAATAAACATCACTGATGTTGGAATAGGGCCGGGAGACTGGCCCTTTTTTTTACTTGCAATCAAAATCAAAATAGTTATTAATTAAATTGTATTCCTAAGCCTAAATGAAATAAGTGGGGCTTTCAAAACACTTTATTTTCACCGAACAATTGACACTCAAATTAACTTTAATAAAGGATAATTTTGTGGGTAAAGCTATGAAGAAAAGTAGTGAAGAAGCATTGAACCAAGCGTTGGACAAGCTAGTGATGGTGTGTCCAAACAAAAAAACTTATGATGAGTTAACAGGTCTAATGTTTCAATTGTATTGTGGAAATGACTTTGGTTTAGGAAATTTTAGTCTTTCTTTCCTTGATAAGATTGAGGATAGATGGCGATCAGGACGTAAAACCGTAGCAAAAGCTAAAGGTATTAGTCTGGTTGTTAAAAATGCTTAACCACGGTGTAGATTTTCCCAATCCATATCTTTTCCCACATCGTGGTTATGCAAATGGACGTAAAAAAACCTAAGGGATTACTTAAAGATTCAATTATATTGTTAGACATCATGACCGGTGAGGACAAGATGTATTATATTGAGAGGATGTGGAACCTTTATTTTAGGGTTTATATAAATTCTAGAAGATCAAGATCTAAAAAATTATCTAAAACATTTTCAATGGATAAACAAAAGGCCTATGACCTGTGCTCCGAGCTTACTAAAATTTTTGGGCACTAAGTTGAGCCTAGAGATAATTAAACCCAAATCATTTGCTGAACAGCGATTATTTCAAGCTATACTTGTCCAGGCGTTGGAGGATGCAGTTAATGTATCCGGTTTTAAAAAAGAAACTTACCATAAACATGACTCGCACAGATGGTTTATGGAAAACTCTATAGATTTTAATGATGTTTGTTGGGGTGCTGATATGGACCCAGAATTTGTAAGAGGAGAGTATTTAAAGTTAGTAGACACTGGAAAAATACATTTTACTAAATTACAGAAGTCCTGGATTACTTATCGAAATCTATATAAACGGTATCGAGCTGCAAGTAGTAAGGAAGAAAGAAGAGTGATTAAAAAATTAATTGTTAAAGAAAATTTAAAAAGACTAAGTGACTAGTCATGGGGGTCGAATGTATTTGACTCCTGGAGGAAAACATAGGGAGCAATTCCTCGAAAAACCTCCAGAAGTAATTAACCAATTGTGATTGAACACAGCTGAACTGTACCAGAATACCGGCCACCGGACAAATATAAAATTTCTACTATATAGATTATCTAGAGTGATTGAAAAAGAAAAGTGCTCAGGGGGTAAAAGAGGTGTATCTGGTGTATCTAATGTTCTATTAGTCAACAATAGCAAGGGTTTTAATCAATTTTAATGGTGTATCTATGGTGTATCTATGGTGTATCTGGGATACACCACTCTTGCGGGAACGCTATCTAAACTTTTTAGGTATGTAGTCATTACTCTGAAAAATCTATATAATAGAAAATTATGATGAAAAAACTATTACTCTTAAAAAAAGGTGTAGATGTACTTAGAGGTATTAGTAAAAAAAGAGCACCTTCTTCTGCACCAGGTAATAAAATTAATGATAAGTTTCAAGGTAGGTTTGCTTTTGAAAGAGCTAAAACTAAAAAAGCTGATAAACATCGTGTAAGAGCAGCTAAAAGTTTTGCAATAACAACAGGTGATTTTAAAACAGTTCCAAAAAAAGATAGGTTAATACTAAAAGGAAGATTAACAGCAAGAGAAACTGCTGTTGGTAGAAGATTATTTAATAAATTTGCACCTAAAAGATCTCCATTTCATTCACCTTCTCAAAGACAAGGTAGATTTAATAGATTGATACTACCTAAAAGTGCATTAAAAAGATTGAAAGTTGATCGTAAATTGACTAGAGAAGTAAGGAAAGAAAAAAAAGGTGGTATGATTTAACATGTATAAAAAATTTCTACTAATAAATTCATTGGGTAAGGAAGTGTTAAAAGCTGCTAAATCTTATTATAGAGGTGGTGGTAAAACCATTAAACAAATGATGGAGGCGCAACCTAGTAAAAACATAAAAGCACAGTCAAGAGACGCTGCAAAAGGTGATATAAAATACTTTATAAAAAGTAAAATTAAAAAACCTAGAGGCAGAAAGTAATGCCTGGTGGACTTAAAAAGAAATCTGATAGAACTGAATTAGATTTAACTCCAAAACAAAAAATGTTTGTGGAGATATATGTTCAAGATTGGGGTAACATAACACAAGCTGAAGCCTTAAAACGTGCAGGTTATGTTTGTACTAATGAAAAAGATTATGGATCTGTTGCATCTAGAATGTTATCTAGAAAGCATAGTCCACATATAGCAAAATACTTTGATAAGTTATTTGAGAGAGAAGTTAAAAAATACGAGAGTGACAACCTTAGACGTTACAAAAGATTAGAAAGAATTGCCAACAGCGCTGAAAAAGAAAAACAGTACGCAGCAGCAATCAATGCAGAATATAGATCTGGTCAATTGGCCGGAGCATATGTAGATCGAAAAGAAGTAACAGTTAGTGGTTTGGAGGGTATGTCACGTGAGCAACTTGAAAAAAAGCTTGAGGAACTATCAAACAAAATCGATGGGCACAACGCCAAAACGATTGAGATTGAGTCCAAAGACATTACAGAAATTAAACAAGGCTAGTTGGTCTGATTGGTTAAATGTTTTTAATCAAGTACACAACTCTACCATTATTGTTTCTATTGGCACTATTAAAGTTGTTGTTGATGAGAAAAGAGTTTACAAAAAACTAAAAGATCACGGCACTGATCTAACTTACGAGAACGAATTTAAAAACAAAAGATGAATAAAAAAAGACAGCAATCTAAAATACTTAACTTTGATTTTAAAAATCTCGGTAATAAAATTGAAGACTATCCTTACGTTGAAATAGAGTGGCTTGATATCGAAGGTGATGCTGGTTGGAGCAGCACAAAAGATTTAAGTAAAGAACAGTTACCTGTATGTGTATCAAAGGGTTACTTACTTAGTCAAAAGAATGGTATTACAAGAATATTTAGTGATTTCATAAAATCAAAAGAGAAACCAACATTTGATAATATTGGTAATACAACTATAATCCCAACTGCAGTAATCAAGTCAATAAGGAAAATTAAATTATAAATAACTTACCTAATCATGGCTAATAAAAACGGGGAAACTAGGTTATGGCAAAAGGTCAAACAAGGACTGACTGATTGCTTTTTAACTCGCGTAGAATCTAGCACAATCAATGGTATTCCAGATATCCATGCAGTCATGGGTAATGAAGTTTTTTGGATGGAATTAAAATCAGATTCATTAAGTTATCCGAAGCTCAATAAGTGGCAAATTGTTTGGATCAACAAATATATAATGGCTGGTGGTAAAGTTATTATCTTGGATGAGACCCCTTTGAAGAGAGCCCTTAAACTGTACAGACCGGTGTCCGTGTTTACTGATGCTCGTTCCCTCGTCCCGTTTGCCTCGTTCTCGTTCCCGTTAGACTGGCCAATGGTCCAGCGCAGGATGCTAACGGAGCTGGGACGGCAGCCCGAAGCAGCGTAGCTCTCGTTCTCGTGCCCTGGCCACCGATCTTTTCCCTCTTTGTTAGTGTCGGTGGCCTGGGGACCAGCAGCAGGATCTCGTTTCTCGTTCTCGTTTTAGGACAAACCTCGTTCTCGTTCACTGGCCAACGTCCACCCCGTGCAGCGTCAGCTTCAGGGGGGTTACGGCTGGGAAACATAATACAGCAATAGGTTTTGCTTGACCTGTATCCCATGATGTCGTATGGTAAGACAAACAAAGGAGAAACAATGGCCATAGATTTCGATGCACTAGATCTCGTTCGAGGCGAGAACAAATCTCGTTCCTACAACAAGAAGATAGATGAGCTCCAGCTGCAGGTGACTGAGCTTCAGGAGCTGGTAACTCAGATGGTAAGAGAACTACCAGAGGAAAAGAGATGGATCTTCGAAGAAAGATTAAAAAAAATAAAAGAAAGGCCTTGACAGGTCTCCCATCATATCTTATATATAGGGAGCCGATACAGGTGAACATGACTGCCTCACTATTCGAATCAGCATTGACTACGGTTGATGGTATCGGTCATGAAAGTTAACCTAGTTGTGCGCGGATGTCTGGCCAGTGGAAGTACCTCCCGCACAGCAACAAAGGAGAAAAGATATGAGTAATGAACTACAAGAGTGGTATAAGATGCCAAGCATCAACGAATGCCTCGTGGAGTACGAGAAGCAGGATATAGGATTAATTGCAGACATTGCGAATCACGGCTGCGCAGGTGGCGTTTCAGGTCTGACATATTACGCAGAAACAACTGCGTTTCATGATCTTCATCAGGAGGAGATCTGGCGGCTGGTCCAGGACCAAGCAGATGCAGCGGGACTCAAGAAAGGTGAATACCTTCAGCACATATCACCGGATCCCGGCTCGTTGACACAATTGACTAATGATCTCGTTTGGTTTGCGGTCGAAGTTCGGGCCCAGGAGCTGCATGCAGAGGCACCTGCAGCTGGAGCTTCTAGATGACCATCGTTGTCGTTTGGCTGTGCCTTCTCTTCATGTTCCCAGGTTTCACATTAGCTGGCACTGGGATCCTGATGCTCTCGCTCGTTGGCATACTGTAATGCCGTCTCGTCTCGTTTCTAGAGTTGCACCCCCCTGCGCAGAAGCTTTTGCTGGAGTACAGGACTGGCGCTGGGAAGATGATGGTAAAGCTCGGTCTCGTTTGAAAGAATGGATAACATCTGTGTTGGATTACTATGGAGTTTGGCACCCAGCAGGAGAAACTGCTGTGGTAAGAAGAATGGTAAGGTCGCTAGTTTAGAATGGTTCTAAAAGATAATTGTTGCATTGATATATAAGATACGATAAGACATTAGGATTAAACAACAAAGGAGAAAAGTTATGGGACTAGACCAACACGCACACCTTCGAGGTCATAAAGTAAATTGGGAAAAATACTATGATGATGACCAAGAAGAACAATCAAAAGTTTTCGTGTGGAGAAAACACGCAAGACTTCAACAGTTCATGGCGAAGAAGTGGGACGAACAAAACGCACACCATGAGCATGACGGGTCGCTTTCACATTTAGGTTTTAATTCTGATTGTGATGCACCTGTATATATAACTCAAGAGGTTGCCAAAGAGTTAGCCGAACAAATACAAGAAGGCTTTAAGGATTACCATGCCGAAGATGGTTTTTTTTGGGGGCAACAGTTCCAAGAGGATAGCGTCAAGGAGTACAAGGAACAAGACATCAAGTTCCTTAAATTCTGTGAGCAATCTATCAACGAGAGTAAGGTCGTTGAATATTGGTGTAGTTGGTAATGGCTAAAAATAAAATTAACGAGGCGACAGCTGTCGCCTCGTCTCGTCCTCGTGCTGAGGGTTGGGGCTTAACTGTTACATGGAGATATCCAGACGGCACATGGAACACCGAAACAATAACTGATTTCCCAGAACATTTAGGTATTACTATAAATGAATGGTTGCAAGATTATGAGAAAGATTAAATGCTATTAATACTATTGCTAGACCTAACAAACTTAATTAAAAAAAAGATAAATAAACTATTGCATAAGATTACATGAGATGTATAAAGAGAGGGTATTCATAAGAATATATAACTTAACAAAGAGGTAAAAATGCAAACAGCAAAAAAGCTAAAGCAAGACGAAAAAAAAGTAGTCCTAGCTTATGCAACACTAAAGCTAAAAGCAAATAGACTTAACAAAGAGTTAGACACAATGAAAGAACACATTGTTAATCTATTTGATAGAACAAACCAAAACTTAATCATTGTTCAAGATGAGCATGGAAATAGTTTTGGATTACAAAAGATTAACAGAGTTCGTAAATCTTTTGATAAAGATAAATTTAAATTAGCACATTTAGATTTATACAATGCACACCAAAAGCAAATTGCTTATTGTGAGTATAAGGCTATTGGCGAGGTATCAAATGCCCAATAATGATTTGATTAACATAGCTAATGTATTGAGTGAAAAGTTAAACTCTAATGCACCAACCTCACTAGCTGACATGGTGGTGGACAATGGACAAAAGAAACAGTTGAACTATGAAATCATGTTCCAACTATTAATGGGCGAATGTGAAAAACATATCTTAGAGAATGTTGGCAACCCATTGGTTGACGAGTTCAAAGACAACATACTAAAAAAGTTTAGCACACTTGTTCAAGCTATACACAACACAGACTAACTAACACTAACCAATGGCGCGTTATACTACGCGCCATTGGTGTATCTATCGCACACCTATAGCAAGGCTCATAATCAATCTCAAAATCGTTTTTAATTTTTACGCCATCAGGGTTCGCGTTGCCTGGCTAGGTTTTTTGTAGCGAAAGGGTTTACAAAGTAGGTTATATAGATACACTAGGGTCCCAAACGAGATGAAAATAGAAAATTTAACTGAAGAAGAATTAAAAGATATAATTCTTAAAAAACAATTAGAGTGGATCAAGTTATGCCAGGATAATTTTTTAATTTTTGCAGAGTCTGTCTGGCAAGATTTTATTTATCGTAAAACAAAGGACCCAAAGAAGTATGGGCACCATCAAATTATTGCTGAAGCATTTCAAGATGTTGCAGATGGTGATGCAAAGAGGCTCGTGATCAATATGCCACCACGTCATACTAAATCTGAATTTGCTTCTTATTTATTCCCTGCTTGGTATGTTGGTAAGTATCCTAAGAAAAAAATTATGCAAGTATCACACAACGCTGAATTAGCTTCAAGGTTCGGTAGCAAGGTTCGTAACTTAATGAACACCAAGGAGTATAAAGAAATATTTGGAAATGTTACACTAAGAGAAGACAGTAAAGCAAAAGGCAGGTGGGAAACCAATCATGGTGGAGAATACTTTGCAGCGGGTGTTGGCGGTGCTATTACAGGACGAGGGGCCGATTTGCTTATCATTGATGATCCTCACACGGAACAGGATTCCTTGTCCGATACAGCTATGGAACGTGCTTACGATTGGTACAGTTCAGGACCCAGACAACGTTTACAACCCGGTGGCCGTATTCTTGTAGTCATGACTCGTTGGGCTACTGATGATCTTACAGGAAGGTTGGTTAAGGCACAAAGTGAAACTAAAGCAGATCAATGGAAAGTAATTTCTTTTCCTGCAATTATGCCAGATGATAAACCTGTATGGCCTGAGTACTGGAACAAAGAAGATTTAGATTCTGTTAAAGCCTCAATCTCTACAAAAAATTGGAATGCACAATACATGCAGGACCCAACCTCAGAAGAGGGTGCAATTATAAAAAGGGATTGGTGGCAGGACTATGATAAAGAAAATTTACCAAAGTTACTACATGTCATACAAAGTTATGATACTGCATTTTCTAAAAAAGAAACTGCAGATTATTCTGCTATTACCACCTGGGGGGTATTTGAACCTATAGAAGGTTATGAGAAAGCAATTATATTATTAGATGCTCAAAAGGGTAGGTATGATTTTCCAGATTTAAAAAATGTTGCGTTAGAACAATACCATTACTGGGAACCGGAAACCGTGATCATTGAAGCAAAAGCTAGTGGTACACCACTAATTCACGAACTTAGACGTGCAGGAATTCCTGTAATTGATTATGTTCCAGCTAGAGGACGAGACAAGCATACTAGAATAAACTCTTGCGCACCTGTATTTGAGTCTGGTATGGTGTGGGCACCTTTAGACGAACACTGGGCACAGGAAGTAATTGAGGAATGTGCAGCGTTTCCTAACGGTCAGTATGATGACTATGTTGATTCTATGACCCAAGCTGTGTTAAGATATCGGCAAGGTGGATTTGTTTCAACATATTCTGATGATTGGGATGATGACCACATTAAAGTAGAAAAAGAATATAAATATTATTAGGAGATTCTATGAGTCCAAAACAAAAAAAGATAGCTGCCAAAGCTCCACCACCAAATGTTTTTAATGAAAAAGATTTAGCTGTTCTAAGAGAAGAAAAAGCAAAAGGCAGAGGTATGGGTTTACAAGATGAAAAAGTTAAACCAGGTAAAGTACAAAAAGCTGCATTAGGAATGTTAGCTTTAGGAGTCATGGGTAAAAAATTTTTAGATAAAAAAGGAAAAGGTTTACCTCCAGGATTAGGCGCTGCATCACTTCTTGCAAAAAAGAAAAAAGAAATTCTTGGTAAAAGAATGGGTGGTGTAATGAAATACAAAAGAGGAAGTGGTTTAGATCTTCCTGTTATTAGTTCAGTCAAACCTGCAGTTCACAAAACTAAAAGAACTCAGAATCTTTCTAAAATGAAGATACAGTTTAATAAACAAAGAAGTAGAATGGGTGATTTTGCTAAAAAAAAAGGTTTACCAAAACCCCTTAACACATCTGCAAATTTTAAAAGCGCAGGTAAATTTCCTTATGTCTCAATGGCAGAGATGAGAAAAGCAAAAGGTTTTAAACCTGGAGAGTCTGCATCTCAATTTAACAAAAGAAGAGCTATTGCAGCAAAGGCTCTAGACCTAGGAAAAAAAAGTAGAATTGGTAAAATAGCTTTAGGTGTTGGTGCTGCAGGAGTCGCTGCACAACAATATTTAAAATCTAAAATGAATAAGAAAAAAGATGTTAAGAAAAAAATGGGTGGTGGTATGATGATGCAAAGACCTATGGGTTATAAATACGGAACATCTGTTAAAGCTAAATGCAAACTAGGTAGAAACAAAGCTACTAAAATTACATAGGGGGATCAGTGTCCCTTACAAATATTTTAAAGGGAATCGGACGTAGGATTCTTGGTGGTAAAAAAGAATCAGCTACACCGGCTACCGGACAACAAACAAAACAAATTACTTACACGCCCCAACCTTCACAGGCTCAGGCAAAAGAATTAGTTACTCAAGAATTAAAAAACCCACCAGTAGTATTAAAAAAAACTAAACCGCTTCAGATGGGCGATGATATGGCACCTGCTTTTGGTTCTTCTACTTATGATTGGGTAATGAGAAAAGGAAGAGGCAGTTACACTGCTGATGAGTGGATCGACCATTTGACAACAACAAGAAAAGTAAATTTTAAAGTTTTTGGAAGGCCTTCTTCTAGATTACAAAGAACAGAAAAAAGATTTAAATATGATTCAGGACCTTTTGCAGGTAAAGAAGTAAATATTTCTAAAGAAGAATTATTCGATACCAACCTTGCAACATTTAATGAAGCAGGTGATTTGACAGGTGGTTTACTTGCCGCTGCTAAAAAATTTAATATAAAATTAAACGCTAATGATCTAGGTGCAATGGTAAAATTAAATCCATTAAACAGATTAAAACCTATTGAACTTGGAACTAACCCTGCTGCAGCAGAAGCTTTTGAGATAGCCAGTAAAAATGCAAAAAATTATGTCCAAGCGTTACAAGTAAAATACAGAGGCACATCTTCTTTAAAAGACAATCTCGATGAATTACAATATCAATTACAATCTGAGGGCGCACCAAGTAAAGCACAACTTGCCAACATGAATGAATTTTTGAAAAAATCAACAAATGAATTACCTATAGATCAAAAAAAAGCTTTGAACAAAGTTATTGGAGAAGTAAATAATAAAGCTGGTCCAATGCAAGTTTCAAAAACACAATACGGCAATGAAACCAGTTACACATTACAAGGTGGTAAAAACTATAGGGAAACTATTATGACATTACCGGAAGAAATATCCACTAACAGGAACCCCTTTAACAAGGGTGGACATTTTACATCTCAAGTTGGTGAAGCCAATAACATTTATCATATTAGGTTTGATACAAGGTTCACACCTGATGGTAAAAAAGTATTTATGATTAATGAAATACAATCTGATGTAAACCAAAGTATAGCAAAAAATTTAAATAAACTACAACAGTTAGACCCCAATGTTAGAATTAACCCTTTTCAAAAAGAAATAGAATTAAAACTTTTATTAAATGAACGTAATAAAGTTATACGATCTTTAGACGATGCTCAGGCAAAAGGTGATTCAGCTGCTTTTAATGCTATTGCAAACGAAGGAGCTAAAATACAAAAACAATTAACAAATACGGTAGGATCAGGAAGCAAAAGAGGTAAGTTTGATTATTTTCCTTTAGTAGAGTCTGACCAATATGGAGATCATGCATTAAAATATCTTCTTCAAAAAGCAGCAAAAGAAAATGTTGATTACGTAGCCGTTGCCCCGTTTGACAAATTAAGTTTCAGGCAAGGGTACAAAGCGGGTAATGAAAGATTTTATGGGTACGCATCTGGTAAAGGAATCAATAAAAGTGGATCTGCAGTTATGCCCACTTTAATGAAAAAAGCTGCAAGACTATATGACTCTAAAGCAGGGCCAACAAAAATATCTTTATCAGATCCATCAAAACCTTATAAATCAATTGTTACTGAAGAATTTCAGTATCCTACAAGCCACAAATTATCAGGTAAAAAAATAAAAAACACTTATCATGAATCAGCACAAACAAGTAAATTTAGAGAAAGCATAGGAAGTGGAGATTTTGTTAATATTGATTCTTCAAATCCTAACTTGTATTTTGATGCATATGCGATTAAAGTAAACCCAATTATGCGAGGCACACAAAAAACATACAAAGCTTTAGGTGGGCTTGTAGTGGATATGTTTAAACCAATAAGGTACAATTAATTATGGCAGTAGAAAAAGTAACAGAAGAATTATCAGAAGAAGTGGTTGAACAACCAGAGGGTCTTCCAGTAGAAGTACAAGTTGAAGGTGAAGAAGAAGTTGTTGAGGAAAGTCCTCAACAAGATTTTAATTCAAACCTTGCAGATGACATGGATGAGAGAGCCCTTAAAGATATGGGTATTGAACTTATTGAAGAATACAAAAAAGATAAAGCATCCAGAAAAGAATGGGAAGATGCTTATATTAAAGGTTTAGATTTATTAGGGACTAGATACCAAGAAGTATCAAAACCATTTAAAGGAGCCTCCGGTGTCACGCATCCTTTGTTAGCTGAATCAGTTACACAGTTCCAAGCACAAGCTTATAAAGAATTAGTACCATCTGATGGACCTGTAAGAACAC
>WLWF01002255.1_pt1 | contig 14218 bp, 18 predicted proteins | sample 6718331 | NCBI WGS metagenome assembly WLWF01 (sample SAMN12718692, study PRJNA515312) | sponge metagenome | isolation source: marine sponge | host: Mycale hentscheli | place: New Zealand: South Island, Marlborough, Capsize Point | collected 2003-05-01
TACTTTATTTGATAAGTTTCACCCACATATTCCACACTGAATCTCATCTTTTATACACTCGCTACATTTAATGCATATATTATATCTAAATGATACTTCTTTCTTAGTACATCTAGGCATACCTTTACTAATATGAAAAAAGAGAGATTTTAAAAATGTTCTAATCTTTAGAGTTATATCCATTTCTTTGATATTCCTCCCATTCATCCTCTATATCTTCTTCATACTTTTTTCTTTTATCTATTTTAAAATTTATTTTCTTTTTTCGTTCTAAATTCTTCTCCTCAGATTGTAGCTTTTGATAGTCTTTAGTTTTACCATGTTTTTTAGTCATTCTTGAACCTCCTTTGATATATTGTAGTGCCTGATACTACAAAAGTCAAGATTTTTTTCTCTTGACACATCAGTGAATAAATCATATATATTATGCAGAGGGTATAACAATAATTAGTACTAAGAAACGATTAAATGAAAAACACTACTTTAGTTACTGGTATATGGGACTTAGGAAGATCTGAGTTAGGAGAAGGATGGAGTAGAAGTTTCGATCATTATGTAGAAGCTTTTAAGAAACTCCTTTCTGCAACACAAGACCACAATCTCGCTATTTTTATAGATGAAAAGCATCAGGACATAGTTTGGGAGATTAGAGACAGGTCTAAGAAAAATACAGCAATATATAATCACCCTAAAGAAAACTTTAAGAGTAATTTTTTTCCATTTTTTGATGATGTACAAAAGATAAGAACTAATCCTGATTGGTATAATCAAGTGGGATGGTTAAAGGAAAGCACTCAGGCCAAATTGGAATGGTATAATCCTATGGTTATGAGTAAAATGTTTATGCTTCATAATGCTAAATGTTTTAATCCTTTTGACACTGATTATTATTTCTGGGTTGATGGTGGAATTGCTAATACAGTTCACCCCGGTTACTTTAGCCACGACAAGGTAATAGAGAAGATAGAAAAATTTGTAAGAAAATTCTTGTTTGTTTGTTTTCCATACGAAACAGACAGCGAGATTCATGGTTTTGATATGAAGGGGATGAAGAAATATGCTAATAGCGACACTGTAAATAGAGTTGCTAGAGGAGGTTTCTTTGGTGGTCATAAAGATGAAATTCCTGGGGCTAATGATTTATATTATGGATTATTAAGAGATAGTTTAAGCGAAGGTTATATGGGAACTGAAGAAAGTATCTTCACTCTTATGACTTATTTACAGCCAGACATATATCAATACGAATCAATATTAGACAATGGCTTATTAGGACACTTTTTTGAAAACGTCAAAGATGAAAAAATTAAACTAAATTCAGAATACGTAAAAAATAAAATACATGAAAATGAAGATGTTCATTTATATATGGTAGGATTTAATTCTCCAGAACAAATGGATATGGTTTGTAAATCTTACGAAAAATATGAACCTAAGTTTCTTAATAGTACTAAGAAGTTTTTAATTAATAATTCTACAAAAGAAGATTTATTTGTAAAATACGATGAGGTATGTAGCAAATATGGGTTTGAACAGATAAAACAAGGAAATATAGGAATTAATAGAGCTAGACAGTTAGCAGCAGAACATTTTAGAGATTCAAAAGCTAAGTATATGTTCTTTTTTGAAGACGATATGCTTATTGATCTAAGGGAAGAAAGATGCTGCAAGATGGGATTTAAAAAGAATGTCCCTAATTTGTACGATACTGTAATTAGAATTATGGATAAAGAAGATTATGATTTCCTAAAATTTAGTTTTGCTGAATTTTTTGGAGATAATTCTGAACAATGGTCGTGGCATAATGTACCCGGTGATAGAAAAATAGAATATTTTGGGGAACGCAATAGCAGACCTTTAACCAATTTTACTAATATAAAAACAGTAAACAAAACTCCTTATATAGAAGGAGAAATTTACTATTCTAATTGGCCTCATATTATATCTCAAGAGGGTAATCAAAGAATGTTTCTAGATACAGAATGGGCGCATCCTTACGAGCAGACATGGATGAGTCATATATATACTTTGACCAAAGAGAAAAAAGTTAAACCAGCAATTTTATTAGCAAGTCCTATAACACATAACAGGGTTCATCATTATGAAGCGTCAGAACGTAAAGAAAACTAGAACAGTTAAAAAGAAAACATCTTCAAAGAAGAAGAATAATAATTTAATTTTTATACAAATCGCATCATACAGAGACCCCCAATTAGTACCTACTTTAAAAAGTATGATTGAGAATGCTAAAAATCCTCAAAACCTCAGAATAGGAATAGCATGGCAACACCATCCAGAAGATGCGTGGGATAATTTAGACGAATATAAAGAAGATAGCAGATTTAGAATTTTAGATATTAATTATAAAGAGAGCAAAGGGGTTTGTTGGGCTAGACATGCTGTTCAACAACTTTATGATGGAGAGCAATATACTTTACAAATAGATAGTCATCATAGGTTTGTAGAAAATTGGGATGAGATATCTATTGATATGCTAAAGAAATTACAAAAAGAAGGACACAAAAAACCTCTTCTTACTGCTTACATTCCAAGTTTTGATCCTGACAACGATCCAGCAGCAAGAATACAAGAACCTTGGAAAATGAATTTTGATAGATTCATTCCAGAAGGTGCGATATTCTTTCTTCCTGCAAACTTTGATTCCTTTAACGATAAAAATAGGCCAGCTAGAGCAAGATTTTATAGTGCTCACTTTGCTTTCACTGTAGGTCAATTCTGCACTGAAGTAAAGCATGATCCTGAATATTATTTTCATGGAGAAGAAATTAGTATAGCTGTTAGGGCTTTTACTCACGGATATGATTTGTTCCATCCTAATAAAGTAATTGCTTGGCATGAGTACACTAGGAAGGGTAGATCAAAACAATGGGATGATGATCCTGTATGGCCTGAGAGAAATAGTAACTGTCATTTAAGAAACAGAAAATTATTCGGTATGGATGGAGAGTCTCAGGATATTGACTTCGGAGAATACGGTTTTGGTACTGAACGAACTCTTGAAGATTATGAAAAATATAGCGGAGTATGTTTTAGCAAAAGAGCTATACAGCAGTATACTTTAGAACATAAAGAACCTGCTAATCCCTATCCATTTAAAACTCAAGAAGAGTATGAAGGTTCTTTTCTAAAGATATTCAAACACTGTATTGATATCGGTTATGATCAAGTTCCAGAAAAAGATTATGACTTCTGGTGCGTAGCGTTTAAAGATAATGAAAATAAAGATATTTTCAGACAGGATGCTAGTACAGATGAAATAAATAGAATGAAAAATGATCCCGATGGATATTGTAAGGTTTGGAGAGAATTTCCAACAGAAATTAAACCTAATAGCTGGGTGGTATGGCCTCATAGCACATCTAAGGGATGGTGCGATCAAATTACAGGAGTTCTTCCTTGATAAATACAGCCATATCTATGGTCTGCTATACAGACTTATATAAAACTGAATTTGGAGGTAGGCAAAATCCACAATTCAGATATCATTTAGGTTTTGAATCTTTGCTAAAGATAGATGCTGAATTTATTGTTTATACTTGGAATAAAGACATTGATAAGCTTTATAATATAGCTAAGAGTAAGTATGGTAGTGATTCTACGAGATTAAACAGGGTTCATATTGTAGAATTTGATCTATATAAGAGTCCTCTTTATGAACAAATAGTTAATATTAGAAAGAAAGAACCTAAGAAAAGTTTTAGATCAATAGATGTTCAGTACGCAAAATTTATAACCTTAAACGATACTATTAATAATTTTCCTCATGAATATACATATTATATTGATATAGGTTTGTCCAGTACTGCATTGTTCCCCAACAAGTATATAACTAATAAAAAAGGAATGTATCAATATTCAGAAGTTAGTTTATTTAATAACAAGTGGTTAAATAATGTGAACGAGCTATCTTCTAACGGTAAAGTTACTGTTTTTAAAATGGATAATAGCCCAGAATTTCATGTTGAAAGCAGAATTGTTAGATCAAAATATTTAATTATTGGAGGTATGTTTGGTGGTAAAACTCAAATTACTCAAAAATTTTCCAATGATGTTTTATCTGAGTTTGATCAATACATTAAAGAAAAAAATAAATTACCTCTAGAAGAATCTATAATGACTAAGATACATACAGAAAATAGAGATAATTTTAATGATGTTGCTTTTCAAGTATGGAATCACGAAGATAGCGGAGAGGTGTTCCAAAGAATGATAAGAGGGAAGAAAATGTTTTACAATACTTTTGAGGAATTAAATCAATGAGTGAAAGAAAAACAGATGAAATGGGAAGATACCTAGCAGAAGGCGGTGGGTATCTGGACGAAGAAGGTAATCACTTATCCGGTTGCTGTGTTTACAAGAATACACTGGCTATGCAACACAAAGATGCTTTTACAGTATTTAGAAAACTATTTGAAACTGTAAGACCAGCCAGAGTAGTAGAAGTAGGAACATCTCATGGTGGTTTAACTCTCAATTTAAGAAATACCCTAAATGAATTAGGTCTACAAGATTCTCCCATCAAAACTTTTGACGTTCTAAAAGTAGACAGTCATAAAACACTACAAGAAACTCCAGGAATTGAATTAATCTATGATAATATTTTTACTGGTAGTTATCTAGGAATAGAGTCAGAGGGGACTAGTGTTGTTTTGTGTGATGGTGGAGCTAAGAGATATGAATTTCAATTACTAGCCCCGTATCTTAAAAGTGGAGATATCATTATGGCACATGATTACTCTCCTAATCTTGAATATTTTAAAGCACATATTATGAACAAAACATGGGATTGGTTAGAGATAGACGACAGTCACATAGACGAAGTGTGTCAATCTCAAAATTTACAACCATTCATGCAAGAAGATTTCTTACCTGTAGTTTGGGTCTGTAGACAAAAGGCTTAAAGGGTTGGAATAACTATTCCATAACCTTCATAACGCCTTTGTTTACTATAAGTAGAATCTTCTAAATGTTTGACATGTTTTTTAAAGTGAGATATGTATGCACTAGAAGGTAATCCAGCACCACCTCTACCTCTTCTTTTATGAGACAGATATAATGCTGCATAACCAGCGACAAAAGGATTACTCATACTAGTACCTGACATCATTGCATATCCACCGGGAACGCAACTCAGAATATCTTGACCGGGAGCCAAAAAGTCTAAACTATTTCCGCTACAAGTAAAAGATGTTCTTCTTAAATTCCTATCAATAGCACCTATACTAACTGTTTCTTTATATTTAGCTGGATACATAATATCCACACTAGGGCCAGAATTTCCTGCGGCGCAAAACACAGCTACTTTTTTAGACTGTGCATATCGCACGGCCTGCAATAATCGCCCACTAGAGTATATACTGCCTAAAGACATGGCAATAATATCAGCACCATGATCAACAGCCCAAATAACTCCATCTATGACAGCATTAATGCTACCCGATCCATTATCTGCTAGTGATTTAATGGGCATAATTTTCGCTTGAGGAGCAATTCCTACCATGCCTAGAGCATTATCTGTAGCAGCTATTGTTCCAGCGACATGACTGCCATGACCATTTCTATCCTCTGGTGGTTCTCCAACTTCTATAAAGTTTTTACCACTCACTAAATTACCTTTTAAATCTGGGTGGTCTAAATCACAACCTGTATCTACTACCGCAACAGTTACTCCAGAGCCTTTAGACTTAGGCCATAAATTTTTAATATTGAATTTAATTATTTCCCAACCATGAATTTGTCCAGCACCGTAGGTTAAACCACTAACGTCTTCTCTGATATGAGGTAATAATGCACATTTTCTTCTATCTCTTAACATGTTTGTTTATCCATTCTATATAAGATGAAACCCTAGTAAAACAGGCTGTATCTCCATATACACCTTTTATACTTTTATTATTTGTTAGTATTAAAGAGGATATACCAGCTAATTTACCATCTATAAACATACCACCACCACTATCTCCAGCTGAAATTAAAAACTCTAGTCTTGTAGCACCTCTATCAGCGTGGCATGTTAGCATCTCTTTCATAGTTCCTGCTATAGTATTAGTACCACCTCTTTTTTTGTAATCGTGACCTGTTGCAGCACCAGTACTAAATGTTCCTGTATAGCCATAACCAGCCATAGTACAAGTTTTACCAATCTCATCTCTTTCTGTATACAGTTCAGGTGTTAAAACTTTTCCAAATGATTTTTCACTATATAATAAAGCTATGTCTCCTTTACCAAAATTATTTTTCATATCAAATTCTTTATTAATAATAACTTTATCAATATGAAATCTATTACCATTTATTAGCACATAGACATTTTGAGCATTGTGTGCGACATGAGCAGCAGTAATACACCAGTGTTCGTCTATAATAACACAAGAGCCGATACCTGTTACATTAGCTTCTATCTCTGTAGTTACTGGCATGACACATCGGAATTTAGCTCCGTATTCAACAAATTTTGTATCTGGAACATCTGGTCTATGAGTACCAGCGAATAGAAAAGTATTTGATAATACTAGAATCATACCATATAAAATATATTTAGCTTTCATGATTAATCCTTTCATTCTTAGCTAATATATATTATACACTATCTATTACTTATAATGGTTAATATATGGATACTTATTTACAATCCATTCAAAAACCTTTTTATTTTGAGATATATTGTGACTGTCTGTACTCACTCTCCTGTCTATAATATTTTTATTATAGTATAAATCTGAGTCATTTTGGAAAAAATCAAAACCATACAGGTCTAATTGTTTTATATCATATTCATCTGTAAGATACCATAAAATAGACACTCCTGTTAATAACCTTCCAGTTTTCAATATTCCCTCTTTTATAAAAAATTTAACAGCGTTTGGTTGCAGTTTTTTATTAACGAAAAATTTATCTGGCCGTTTTTTAACTAGTCCATGATAATTTGGGGCCATATCATAACCCGGAATAAAAACAATCTTCATTTTGTTTTCTCGAAAAATTTTTTGACTTTTAGGATTACAGAATTGCCAAATATCTTTACCGCTAGAATTGTGAAATAATATATCTACATATTTAATCTCTGGTGTGAGATAGCATCTATTTAGACTTATTACACTATCATATTCTTCGAAATTAATATTATGATTTAGTACCGAACTGCCGCTGGCAAATAAACAAATCTTTTGATTCTCTATTCCTGAGATCATTATGATAGACCTATTTTAAAACATTCATTATAATATTGATACCATAAATCTGAATAATCACAATTTTTATAATTTTCAAAGTAAGGCCCGCCCTCAGTATAATGAATATTATAAACATCTTCTTTTGGTTCATATTCATCAGCCAACCAATTCCATTCTAAAGGAATCTCTCCTATGAGACTCTCAGATTCAAGCCATTTAAATTGATGAAGCTCCAGACCGCTTGCTTTATTAACGTAGTCTGGAGTGAGAGTATGGCACTTGTGGCAATTCATCAGCATTGCTGACGACCAGTTTTTCTTAGGATATACTGTTTGAATTTGATTAAGAAATTTGGTTTCATTTTTAGGAACATAATCGTGCTTACAAACCTGTACTGCATATTTATCATCTCTTAATCTCCACAACTTAGCAATATCTTCTGTCATCAACATATCACAGTCCATAAACAAAGCCCAACCTTGATAATTCATCAAATGAGGTATTATAAATCTACTAAAAGAAAATTCTGTAGATGATAAATTGTTTCTTTCTCTTACGAAATCATCCTTAATATTGTCTAAATATATAGGAGTTATAGCTACTGGCTTACTACTATTTTTAAGTATACTATACGACAGAACATTGAACGCTACTTTTTCTTTACTGTCATATCCTATAAATATATTAATCATAATTGTTTATTCTCCGGGCTTCTACCTTTTGCTTTTCTTTGACCTTTACAATGATCATAATATTTACCTAAAACAGAAATAGCCTGAGCGTGCTGATGATGAACATGTTGTGGTGTTATATTAATATTTTTGACTCCATAGTTTTTTTCATAGTATTTTCTAATAGAGTCCCAAGCCTCACAATCGTGATATTCTCGATGATCATAAATCAAGTCTTTGTCATACAATTCTTTTACAGACTTTGCATATTGTTTAATATATGGGTGTTGCAAATTAAAATATAAAAATCCACACTCACTATAAACGCCAACTCTACCTAAATAGGCCATCATTTTATCGTCTTTATGTAAATATTCTTTTACAAATTCTATGTTAATGGGATTATGAAAAACACTGTCAGCATCCATACAAATAAGCCCATCTGCTTTTTCATTTAAAATAGCATGGGTAAAGGAATAGACCTTATAACAAAACCTAACACCATCCCATCTAAATCCTTTAACTTCTCTTTTTGAATTTCTTTGTACAAACTTTTCACATTCTGGAACTAAGCTAAAGAGATTTTCATCTTCATTATACTTAACTATTTCGAAAGGCCAGTTATATGTATCAAAGAATCTAAAAGCATATTTTTTGTATAAACTATCGTTATAAGTTGTAACAACTTTAATATTTAATGTATTTGACATTATTTATATCCTTTATTATTTCGTTTTATTGGTTGCGACGGCAAGCCTAAGACCTCTTTGTGTTTCATACCATAGTAGTTATAGCACAAAAAAGAACAAAAGAGTTCATTACTTAATTTGGCAGAAGCTCCTCTATTTTTGTACAGAATATCTGATTCACAAATATCACTATTCATCCTCATAGTAAAAACTTTCTCGTCACCATGACTACAGTATTTTTCCATTGTGTTGGGTGTGCCTATTGCTAGTCCATCGTATATTTCGTGTTTTAATATTTCTCCATTATTAAATACTACATTTCTGAATTTCTTTTTTGTTTTCATACATATAGTATTATTATCAAGATTTTTGCACACATCAAGATCCACATCTTGTATATCATAATCGTATCTCGCTCTAATAATGATATCATAACTACTTGGATCTAATATTAATCTATAACTTAAAAAAACTTTTCTCCATTGACCATAAGCTCTTTTAAAAGAGTCGGCATCATTTGTAAAACCATCCTTTAATTTATTATTTGACTTTTTCCAAAAAGCTTGCTGACTTTTAATACATGTTTCAAGATTATCTTCTACATATTTTTTACATATATTTACTGATTCAAGATAATCCTCTATTTCTATAGTAATATGAATATCTTTCCTATACTTGTCAAAATATTTATTTGTAATAGCATCTGTTTTTAAATAAACGTTTGGGTTGTTATGTTCTTTTTTTTCTAATCCTTTAATACTATAAGTGCTACTATACATATCAATTTTATGTTGTTTATTTTTATTAACAAAAGCTATCTTATCATTTATATTCTTATCATTTCTAATAAATCCTGGCAATAGTAATGCTATTTTCATAATATTTTCTTAAGATATGTAATTTTTGATATAATACTCTAAATCTTCTGGGGTTCCAAGTCCCCACATATTTTCTATATTGTAAGTAATAATTTTTTTATTGTCTTTAATTGCTTCATTGAACACAGGGCAAACATAAAATTCATTATTATATCTAGTATTATTCTGAATCATTTGTTCTGCGTATTTTACATAATCAGATCCTTTTTTCCAATAATATATACCAACAGTAGCTATATTTGATATTGGATTCTTTTCAGCAACCTCAGTAACAAAACCATCACCATTTGTTTTCGCAAAAGACCATTTGGGGTGGGTCGATTCAAAAGTTAATATACCAGCATCTACATCCATCTCTTGCATTTTATACATGAATTCACTACTATTCCAATCTACAAATTGATCAGAATTTGCTATGATAAGAGGATTGTCATTATCTATAATATTTTTAGCTAACAGTGTTGTGCAAGCAGCCCCTTCAGTAATACCATCTATAGGAATTATATTAACAGAATTATCTCCTACTATCATAGATAATACCGTATTTAAATTGTATTTTGCTTGATGTTCTTTTTGAACGATAAAAGTATAGTTACTATCTAAAGATAAATTATCTACTACAACCTGTATCATTGGTTTGCCATTAACCTCTATTAGTGGTTTTGGAAATGTATATCCCGCTTTCTCAAACCTGCTTCCAGCACCAGCCATAGGTATCAATACATTTAGTTTTTTGTCCTGCCACTTCATAGAAACCTCCTGCTTTAGTTTATTTATTTTATTGTAAATGTTTGTAGTTGTTAAGTCATGAGAATTTTTTACTCTATATATATTAGCTCCAGATCTTTTAGCAGCTAGTAATCCGTGGGGAGAATCTTCGACAATCAAAGTCTCTTCTGGAACATAGCCAAGTTTTGACATAGCAGACCAATACATTTCTGGATGAGGCTTAGAAACATTTACATCTTCATTGCTTAATACTAAATCTAAATATTCTATAATTTCTAATTTACTAACTACTGTGTATACTGTTTTTCTTATTGAATTAGAACATACAGCAAGATGATAGCCGTCGCTATTTAATGTTTTCATCATGTGTTTAAGTTCTTTATTTACTGCTATTTCTGATAATTTTCTTAATGTTGTTTTTTGTTTTTTTTTCCAGATAATCTGATGTAAATCAACTGGTAGAGATTTATCTTTTGTCAACATTTGTAGTTTTTGATTTGTTTTTAACCCATCATATTTATTTAGATGTTCATTCCATTCTATTTTATATTCATCTGGCAATGCTTCGTTAAGTGCTTCATAGTGTATTTGTTTAGCATCTAGAAGAACTCCATCCAAATCAAATATTACAAGACCAATAGTTTGTTGTTTCATAATTCAAATTCTCCCACAAAATCTGAACATATTCCAGAAATGTTTTGCTTAAAACTATAGAAGGCTTCTGACAGAGTGCTACACATAACCACACTTTTTTTTGATAGTTTATTTGTATTGTATGTCCAAATATAACCTTTACTTGTCAACGCATAAGTATCTGTATCATTCCAAAAACAATTTAACTGACCATTATCTATCATAAATTCAAAAGCTTTAATATTTTTAGCGTGACACCATAAACTATTTCTATAATTAATTAAAAAGCTTAGGTCTACCTCATACTGAGGCTCGTCATGTCCAAGATATAATCTTTTATCGATAAACCTTAAATCAATTTCTACGTCATAGCCAATAGCAATACAGTATTCTATTTGACTGATTGTGTTTTCTGATTCTGGCTTAGGTCCGTTTATATTACCTCTATGAGATATTAATATCATAATATTTTTGTAAAAACTTAGATTCAGACTTATTTAATGCATTTATATTATTTGTAGCATATTGATTTCTATTACTATTATGCTTATTAATTAAAGTATTTTTATTTTTTCTTATTGCTTGTTCATTAAATTTTTCATTATTAATTTTTAGTATTTTTATCAAATCTTCACATAAGTTTTCATAATGACCCCATAACAACTGAGATTGTTCGTACATACATATAAAATCATTATAATAATCATTCAGGCAATTAGGATTTTTTATTACATTATCAACAAATGTTTCGTAAATACGTGATTGACAATTTTTTTCTAATCTATGTTTCGTCTGCCAATTAAAAGGTTGTCCAAACTTATTTGATTTTTTTCTTGCCCTATGATGCCACAATGAACGCAACCATGTATCTGGTTTTCTAACAAAGAAAAATACTGTTTTATCCCACTTTGGACATTTATGAGCATCATATATCGGATCACCAACAAAAGAAGATCCTTCAACATGATTTATTAACATTTTTGAAACCCATTTACCCCCAGTTTTAGGGAAATGTATAAACAAACTATTTTGCAGGGATATTGCCATGATAAAATATATAATCTCCATCATGTTCATCTATCAAGGATAAAGAATTATTAAATTCTTCTAGCGAATTAACCTCAACTAGTCCTTTGTTTTTTATGTTGTACGCACAGTTGTAATTACGAGAATTAAAAAAATTATAGATATTTGAATCTGGAGTTTTAGAAAATTTAGGATAACATTCTATCATGCAGGTAGGTGAAAATCTGTCTATAGTTTTCTCCGCTCCGATTAACACATCGTATTCGTTACCTTCTACATCAACTTTAATAAAACCGACATCTTCAAAATCAAAACTGTCTACAGTTCTAACTTCGACAGTGATTTCTTGACCACCTACTAAATTTTGAAAACCAGAATTTGAAAGCCTTTTATCGTCCACCCAAAAAGACGACTGCCCATCAACACGGCCCACTGCGATATTATAGCATTCAAAATTATCACACTTTTGATTTATTTTTTTAAGTTGCTCAAATACAGGAGGAACTGCTTCAAAAGAGTAGACTCTCTTACTGTGTTTACAAAAAAACGAAGCATACATACCAGTAGCACCACCAATATCTATAGTATTCTTATCTTTGGATAACCATCTAGGAGTTTGACCTAGCATAAATCCAGCCACATGCTTGTCGTATACGCCTTTATTAAAAACTCTTTTTGCTAAAACTTGCTGTGATAATTTTAATTCATTCATTTCATTAGTACCTGTAGTGCCACACGATTTTTACTTTTGCAGAAAGCACCTCTATGAATACCAGCACCGGGATCAAAAGCTACACAATTAGCTTTATCAGAGGTGTATACTTCATGCTCTTTTAATATCTTATTAGATAAATCCGTATTGTCTAGTAATAATCTTCCAAAATTATAAGAAACCCGCAGACGTTTCGGTAGTCTAAACACAGAACGTCTAGCATCTGGAGTATGACAATAACTACCTGTAGTGATTGATCTACCAAAAATTTGCTGTAATTTATTTATCATAAATCTATTACTTGTAGGAACATAAGAAAATGGGCCAGCCTGATCATCAATATCATTTAAATAAATCATAGCTTTCATAACATCTTCTTTTGGGTCTATGTGATAGCATATAGTTTCAGGTTCTTCTTTACAGTCTAACATGAAACCCCTATAATGAACATCGTTAGGTTTAGATACCAGTAAAACAACATTTACAACACTTAAATTTCTACCATTGTAATTTGATGCAGCTGACAGTATATTTTTTTTCTTAAATATTCCGCTTACCATATTTATCGTTTCATTATCGCACCCCATCATTCTATCATATCTATCAACTCTTTGATTAGTAACCTTCATATTGGTAAGACCGTCTATATTTTTTTGTAATTTTTTAGTAAGAGATGTTGTGTCTATAGAGCAGGCGTGTACCCCTTTTTCAAAGAAATCGTCAAAAACAGGATTGTCTTTTACTATTTTACTGCGTCTGCCATAAGTGCAAGAATGGTTAAAATAACCGGGTAATTTTTCACCTCTCCATTTTTTAGCGTATTTATGCTCTTTAGACAAAAACTCGATGTCTTTAGATTTGGCTAATATTTTATTTAAAGCATCTGTAAAACTACTGTAGTTATTGGTAGAAACAGCCTCTTCCATTTGTTTAATTTCTTGTTCGCAAGGGTCTTCCAATCTCCATTCATCTTTTAATTCTGGAAAATCTGCTATATCAGTTAACTGAAACCAATGATTGTTAATTGGATTGTCGAATCTCATTTTTCTAAACCTTTCTTTTTAAAACAAAAACCATGACGAGCAAAAAATCCTTTTCTCATATCACTAATATTTTTTAAATAGTGTGTCTCTTTTTCATCGTAAAACATATTGTAACGAGCAAAAACTTCAGACCAATAATCTAAGTCTTTACAGTTTACATGATGATGACCGGGAGTTCCGGGTACTGCTGCTGTAGCAACGACCATATCGGCTTTTGCAAAAACAGGAAGATAATTATCTATATATTTTTCATCTACATGCTCTAAAAATTCACTAGACCACGCTAAATCAAATTCTTGTTCTATATCAAGTTTTGCTTTAGAAAAATCATGTATGATTATATTTTCTTTGTCTTTTAAAGTAAAATCTCCGTCAACACCTGTCCAAGAAATATTTAATACTTGAGCTATTTTCTTCATTCCACCGGGGCCACAACCAATATCCACCATGCTTTTAATACCATATTTACTTACTAAGTATGGTAATATTTGTGTGTCCACATTAGTTACGTTCTGATGACCACCCAAATGTTCTGGTAATTTATCCATTTAATAACCTCTTATGCGGTATTCCTTGATTTATCTCTGACATTTTCCATTGAGTGTATGCACAATCATATAGCCATTGTGTTCTGTTTATGTCAC
>WLWF01002256.1_pt1 | contig 14212 bp, 2 predicted proteins | sample 6718331 | NCBI WGS metagenome assembly WLWF01 (sample SAMN12718692, study PRJNA515312) | sponge metagenome | isolation source: marine sponge | host: Mycale hentscheli | place: New Zealand: South Island, Marlborough, Capsize Point | collected 2003-05-01
GTTGATATAGTAAGGCATTTCTGCAAATTTTAAGGATGGTCGTGTTAGAATTGTGAGAGAATATTTGTTAATTCTTTTATAATCCGCAAGAATGCTTATTGAACTTCCTGCTTCAATAAAGTCGATATAACAACCGTTAAAGGTGGCTACAAGAGACTCTAGCTTTTTAGTTTCCTCAGCAAGAAGAGTTTCAACTTGTTTTAACTCTTCTTGCTTTTGCTGCAAATACGCCTTACGTTTTTTCACAGAGGAAACCACCCCTGTCGTTGCGGAAGCTGGCTCAAAAGAGTCATCAAATTCCACTAACCCTGTATTGAGACGCGGAACATCAACATTATCAAGATCAAATGTCTGGGGATCATTGGGAAAATCTATGAAATAAACACCGCTTGATTTGATTAGTTGATTTTCAGAAGTAGAGTTCGGAAATGGCAAAGGTATGGCGGTCAATCCATTGATTTTTTGATAGATTCTACTTATGTCGTTTAATTCAAGCTTGTCTACGGTAAGCCCGGTTTGGTTAGATTTTTTACTGTTAGAACTTGCTGCGATTGCCGCAGATACCACTGATTGAACTCCAGCAGCGAGTGTGGCCGCATAAGCAACATTGGCAGAAACTGTAGCTGCTGTTGCTGCTACTGCGACTTGGCTACCGATGAGACCGGACAATGCACCACCGATGCCAGAAGCTGTAGTCGCCATAGCTCCGGCGGTGGCGGCGGCTGCAAATGCCCCCGCAGTGAGCACTGTGGCCACAATAATGGCAGCTACAGCTGCAATGCCCAATATCCAGTTTCTCAGTTTTGTGCTTCGCTTCTTTTCATCGGTTAATTCTTGAATGATAATTTCTTGAATTTGACCCAGAACTCTTACATTTCTAACTGTAGTTTCTATTTTTGCTAAGGTTCCAAACCCTGTACCATTAGTGTTACTCAGGCATTCCCAAGAACTTCTTATGTCTCGGAGTGATTGTACCTCTTCCTCTGTCAACATCGACAAGTTTATATCGGTCTTAGGCAAATTTCCTCCCGACAAGACAACCTGTGCGACTAAATCTATTTTCGAGCCAGAATTGGCCTTAACCATTTCTCTAGAGAAAAATTGATTTTGATCCACAGTTTCAGCTAATGCAATGGTTGTTTGTTGATCCAATATCTTCTCTTTAAAATCAGGAGAAAATCCGGGAAGCGCATCTGGAAATTCAGAATAAGATTCTTCAAAGACTCCTCGAACGAGTCCCAGACCTATCATATTTTCTAAAGGCTTCTGGATTTCTGTAACGTATTTTTCCAAATTTTCTCTAAAATCGAAAACTTTAGCCGGCTGTGCTGAGAATTCATATTCAGATCCTATAATAAACTTGAAAGCGTTAACCTCATATCGATACACCTTTCCATACTTAACTTGTGTATCTATATATCTGATTCCTCTATAGCCTTTTTCTGCTGGTATCCAGAAGTTTTGGATTGGGGTGTCTGACCCCTCTTCGAACTTCTTTATTCGATAGAAAAGAACATTAGATTGATAAGTGCTCTTCTTACCTTCTAAAATCTCTTTGTAATTTTTAAAGTTATCATCATTTGATATTAATTCATTAATTGTGTCCACAAGATCGTCGAGGGCGTTTTCATAATTGTTGGTCAATGTCGTTCTACCAACTAATTGTGAAATGGTGTCTAGCCTATAATCTGCTTGTTCACCGTCCGTTAAAAAACCTTTATCTCTTAAAGATTCAACCGGGGTGGATCTCTGACGAGGCGAGAGCAGCCCTAGAGAACTTTTTGGCGGAAGCACTTCATACATTACTTTTAACATTTCTGGTACATCATAGAGATTTATAGGCATACCTTTTAGTGCAGGTGAGACCTTAAAAGAAGTCTGTGTATCGTCTTGGTAACTAGAAGATAAATAAGAGTTAATGAAGGGAGTTCTGTCTATAATTACAGAATTCTCTTGTTGAGATATTTGAAAGTCTTCCCTATTCATAAGATTGCAGACTGCCATAAGCAATCCGCTAGCTTTCAATGCTTCTTGAAATTTATCGTCTTCTATATTATCGGGAGGATTGGTGAAGTATACTTCGTTATAGAAAGGAAATGAATCTTTGACAGACTGCTTATCTAATGCTTCTATAAACCCGTCACTGTTCATGAAAAAGTCTTGAATAGGATCTGGAGGAATAACTGTTATTCCAGAGTTTTGCCGAGCTGACTGATTTAGTTTTCTCATCACGCGGCGTTTTGTTATCTTCTCCGTATCGATTGAAAATATTTTATAAAAATTTTCCAAATTTGCTTCGACTACGCCTGCGGGCTTTATCGTGTCTTCATAATTTTCAAGTCCATAATTATATACAAAGTTAACAGTACCAGCTATGGCAGATTTGTTATCAACCGAGGAGACGTACTCTATTGGACTATCTAAATTTATTTTATATTCTGCGAGAGGAGTACCCAGAGAAGGTATAATTTGATCTTCAATATAAGAGTCAAAGTTATCTTCTGGGCTCACTTTTGTTCTGCCGGAGGGAGTGAAGCCAGCAGGAGATTCTAGGGCGAATTCGTTTAAATATTCTGGCGTTATGTCAAGCCCTTCTTTTGCCGTTTCTATGTCTAAGGTAGTGTCAGGTCCATCTAATTCAATAACAGATTCTTGTGATTTCGAGGCCCGGCCAAATTTGAATAATAATAACTTGGTATTCGCTTCTTTCTCAGTTGGGTTGTATAAATTTCTAGTATCGTATACCAGTTCTGATCCGTCATATGACCAGAAACTCTGGATAGTGTTTCTTATAGGATCCGTAGATTCCCCCGTATTTTGTGATAGTGAGAATGCTTTTATATTTTTTATTGGCATTTGCGCCTAAGCCTCGCTTATTCTGTTAAATCTATGATGAAATATTCATCTGGGTATGATATCCGGTCAAAACCAACACCAATCCTAAATCTTTCGTCATTATAAATACTTGCTCGGCAAAGAATTTTGCCATTTGAATTTAAATTTGTTAATTTTTCAAAAATTGGATTTCTCACATCCGGAAGGCCGTTAGCGTCTTCTTTAAAGCCAGACAGATAGTCAATCTTTACTAGATTCATATAATTTTGTTTGATGGTATAGTAGGTGTTTGGGTCATAAATATAATCACCCTCAATGGATGGGGATAACCATTGATTTACGCATTTATCCGACTTGGATGCGAAAATAGCTCTTATTTGGTTTGGCATGGCTCTTACCACTTTTAGCTCTGCTGATTCTCCACCTTCCGTATCCAAAGTTATTCCGAGATCTAACCCCAGTGCACTGATAATATTGGTGGAATTGCTTAAGTCGAAATCTTCTCTAGACAGTTCCCATTTCTCTCTATTTCTCAGGAACATGTTGGCAAAAGTATTTGATGCATTTGTTTGAGGCTCTACTTCTAGTCCAGAAGTATATACTGTATCAGGTATCACTCTTTCTGTATTCAAACCATCAGAATCCGAGAACAGCGAGTTAACTGGTAAGTATGTTTTCTTTTGCGATGCATCTTGCAATGGCGGATCTTCGTTAAAAAATTGTCGATTTAACGACATTCCGTTTTGTTGTAGATAATATGATATTGAAAGTTGAGAACCTAAAATATCATCATAGCTTTTCTTAAAATGCTCGTTTGTCATGATATCAAAGTTAAACATGTTCGATGAATTTAAGTTTGTTTGACCAACCTTAATAGGAGATAAAAAAGCGTAGTAATTTAACTCAAAGTTAAAATATGCAGATGACAAGCGACTATCTTCAATCGGCGGTGAATTAAATACGTCTTGGTATATAGATGTAGATAATTCTGCAAAGCTGCTTAACTGATTTTTTATTAATTTTCTAAACTCCCTATCTGCTCGCGATTTCATTTCGCTTTTAGAAACTAGAGTAGGGCCAGTGGTAGAATTCTGAGCGAATCCTAGATAATCGTATGTTGGATCTGTTGCCCGTTCAAAATCCACAATTGTTCCAAAATCTCTGTTGACAGTCAGAAAGAATGAATCCAAATTATCTTTGGAGTACACTTTCGAATATGAAGAATTAACTTGTGATGTTACTCCTGATTTTCCAATTATATCAGTCAACGTGCTCACCAAACTTGTTATATACGACTTTAATATATTTAATGAACCTTCGTGCTTAATCATATTTTTCAGGTAAGAAATTAAGCTGTTTTGACTTATATTCAAATCTTGATTCAATGTCAGAATTGTGAATGCCAGAAAGCGCATTTTTGATGATTTGAGTTCCAAATCCGAGTTAAGTTCAATTAAGTCATCTGTTGTTTTAACCATCCATCCCAGAATGCCATCCTGTATTCTCATATTAAGAGAATATTGATGCTTACCTAAATTTACTAAGTCTTTATCATTAAAGGCTATGACTTTTTCGTAATCCATTCCGCCTAAATCTAAGTCACTAATTTCTACAAGACTACCTTTTCTAATTTTAATTCCCCCCAAATCTAGGCTGGCTACGGCTACGGGGCCAGTTGAGGTAGCGATACTAAGATTTTCACTTTGTGTGCCCGCTGCAACAATCGCTTTTGGTATCTGATTTTTATAAGAAATATATGGCTTGTTTTGGAAATCTCTGATATCGGATACTTTTCTTCTTGTTATCCCCATGTGAATGATATTAGATCTGCCTATTATAGCTCTTCGATTTTCTGTGGGTAATCTTGAATTACTCAATAAATATCCGAAGTCGCTATTGTTCATTAGGAACTTCTGTATATCGAAGATGAAAGTACCTCTTACTGATTTGTCTTTTCCGTATGATACGAGCAGGTCAGAAACGGTAGAATTAGTACTAGGGGGTCCGGATGCGTACACCTTAATATCAAATATATTATTATAAAAATTTGTTCTTTGATCCTCGACAGGAATATTATCACTGCTCGGACTTGGTGTAAAGTCAGTTGTCCCTGCCCCTCTTTGTGAGAGGGATTCGACTTGAAGTTGCCCTCCTTTAAAAAGCTCTACAATAATGGCTTCTTGTTGTTGCTTAAAGCTCAAATGAAAAGTTTAAAGCCTCTGAAGCCTTGATACTGAATATTGTCGAAAAAGGATACCTAAATCCGATATCAAGTTTTTTGACAGTGGGATTGAGAGATCCATCTAAAAATGTTGGAAACATCAAATCCTGTCGAACAATAGACTTGCCAGATGGATCTTGAAATAAACTATAAAAATTTGTTTTTTGAGATAAATCTAAGGCGGGTGACCCAAACCTATTTTTACCTGTTTCGAAATAATATTGCACTTCCACATTATAGCTGCTATCACCATCGGTGTCAATCTTATCTGAAACTATTATTTTTTCTATACCAATCATCTATTAACATTCCTTTATATCGGTAATTGTCACATTTGTTCCGTAAATATCAGAAATTACTTCTCTAATTAGAACATTGTCCTCGTTTACATAATCTTTATCCGTGTACAAACCTTTTGATTTTAATACAGATACAGAGTTGTTTATCACCTCTCTATCAATATTTGAATCGACAAAAATATCAAAATAATATTCTACGTTGTTTGGGTAAAGTTGAGTTATGACTTGATCCTCTTCCGAAACAGAATCTAATAAAATTCCATTAACGACATTGCTCTTCTTATTTCTGGCAAAAGTCAAAGGAAGCAGGGTTTCTCCCACTTCATAGACTTCTATGTTAAAGTTGTCGATTTCAAAATCAGTATTTTCTTCTACAATATCTGCTAATATGGGCTGTTGTGTTATATTTACAAAGCTGCCGTCTGGAGCTAAATTTGAAGATATTGTTCCTAGTCCCTCATTTCCTGCATTAGATACTACTGAATCTGTGTCGTCCATTGGCGCGTCGCCTCTGGCGAATTCTGAAATGTCAATCCCTTGTTTCTCGACAGTACAATCCACATCGATGTTAATCTGAGGTATTCTTTTTTGCCCAAATTCGGTAACATAATCTAAATCATAATTCTTTATTATACCACTCAACATTCTTATATTGATGGCTGGGTAGTTTTGGCCCGTCATTCTGGCACTGCCAAGAGGATTTGCGAGAACTTCTTTTTTAAGCGGAGCTATTGTAGATATTTTTTCACCATTTCCAAAATCGACTTCCGTACCCTCGCTTCCTTTGCTAGTAAATTTATATTGAGTTTGTAGCTGTGGAGTCAATGCTGTAATTCTTTGCTGAATTATATTTTGGTCTTCTGTTAATCCGGCGCATTCTGCATCATATAGGATATTATCATCGAAAAAGGCATAATAAACAGGCTTCATCTTACCCATTGACAGAAGCTGCTTTCCATATGGAGTCAGTTCTATATCAATTACTTGTTCTTTTTTATTCATAAAGAGCATTTATTTTTTCTCCCTTTCAGATGTTTTGACATTGGCTTGCAAGCTAGCATCTGTATCCAGCGCGGCTTTTCTCGATTCTGTGGTGGTGGAAGTATTCCCTATTGTTATATCGTCAGTTCTAGATGGCGGCAAGCCTGTCTGAGAACGTGGAGGTCTTGTGGCTATAGTTGCCTTTTCGATTGTTCCGTATTGGATAGATGAGTCGATTTTTGCAAACTCAATGAGTGAGAAATAATCGTAAGGCCAGTTATAACTATATGTGTCTTCTGTTAGGTTTGCGCCGATCAATAAATTGCCGTACTTTGTCTTTGCTCTTTGTTTGACTTTGAAGACCATCCACTTAACTTTGTCTTTTAAATCTTCTAGGAGATTATTGGTTGTCAAGAGAGGGTGGGAAATAGTAGCTGAAGTTTCCTGAAACTGGTTGCCGATTTTGGGAGCGATGTTTTGCCATATATAGGATAAGTCGTTCTTATCAAAAGTGTGCTCAAAGTCAAAAATGTACATAGCAATTGGTCTGGCACTTTTATTTCTAAAGAAGTCAAACTGTGGCGGGAATACATATCTATCTTTTATCTTTTCTGACATTTCTATAATACTTTGATCGGTTCCAAGAGGAAACAGTGATTTGACTGTTACCTGATTCATTATTGTTTCAGTTAAGCCGGGACTAGATTCTATGTTGTCAGGTGACATTAGCTTTTTTATACTGTCTACGTATGTAGGGGATACAGGTAATTCAAAAAAGCTTCTCCTTGCTTGATTAGAGTTAACTACAAGGCTCTTTGTCTTACTTATATTCTCCGCCTCGATGAAAGGTATGGCTACAACGCCCTCGAATACTGTCTTAGCTTCTGCCAATTTACCTATTTTCTCTGATTGGGATTCAAATCCTACCACGTCTTTGAGTGATTTAACATCTCCGGAGTTATAAGTGTCGTTAATATCTGTTCCGGGAACACGGTTACTGAGCCATTCTGGTTCGATATCGTCGATTTCTAAATAAATGCCTTCTGCATCTTTTGGTACTAATCCAAATTGGTGCCAGATTCCCAATGGTGTTGTGGTTTTTCCATCATATCCATCCCAAGGGTCTCCGCTGTCCGAAGGAAGAGTAACATCATCTAGATAATCCTTAGTGGCATTATCGAAGCCGTCCTTGGCATAAGGACTAAAATTCAATATTGGTGTCTCAAATTTAGTCTGAATTGCCCACACAGGTCTCAATTCAGATGGATTTTGCTCGTCTCGTATAAGCTTTTTATTAAATAAGTTAATTGATGAGGTAAGCTGCATAGCATAGTTGTTAACTCTCTTTCTATGCATAGGGTAATCAATATTATCACCACTTGGCCATAAATCGTTCGATAAGTCACCATCGACTCTCCAAGATACAACCGATGCGCTTGCAAAAATATCATCTAAACTAAATGCGCCGGATGTTGTGGCTGTATATAAAACGTCTACCCAAGCCTCCCCATTGTAATAAGGCGGAGTATGAGAGACATTATATCCAAATAAACCATCATAAACTGGAGAGTCTTGAAACGATAGAGCCGGTGTGGATGATATGACGGCACCATCTATTGTACCATCAAAAGAACCAGTACCTGCTAATGGTGGGCCAAACGCACTTGGGCGAGAATACATATTCAGAGTCGTCAATCTAAGTGCAGTAGGAGGGGTCAAGCCGCCGCCTGCTCTAATACCAAGGGCATCGTTGACGGATTTTTTGGTATAATACTCTTGCGGTACTGGATAATCTGTGGCATCTGCCTTTTCGCCAATCATCGATCTTCTTAACTTCACTCTGAAGCCGTAAGTTGCACCAGCTTCTACTTCGGTAGGAATAAACTGTCCCTCCTGTTTTGATTGCAGAGTGGTAAGCTGCGAGTCTTCTAAGAAAAGATTTGTGGTTTCTGCCAAAAAGTTATCAATTGCTTTCTTATATTTACTGGTAGAGGTCGGTATTTTAGAATCCAACTTTGAATACATTGATATGGAGGAACTAGGGTGAGGCTCCATATCCATCAATATTTTGCCAATCATAACATCGGGATTTATTATTGCTTCAAACGGGACTCGATAGTGCCACCTACCAATGTCCCCAGAGGCGATCCCGATAGCATAATAATCACTATAATCAGGGTCTGTGAGTACACCTGAGTTGTCGTAATATCTTACAATTTCATAAGACCCTGTGTATATCGGATAATCTACTGCGATTCCAGATTTTATCGTGTTGAATAGGATTCCGGGAGAAATTAGAGTGGTATAAAACGGCCTCATCTTGTTTTCTTCTGTTGGATCATCTGACACAGTACCCAAAAGTGGATATTGTTTAGACGAGGAATCAGCAATTATCAAGCCTTGATAATCTTCTTTCAAATATTCAGCAATTTCAACAGTTCTTTCTGCAGGATAAAACCCATCGTAAGCGATAAATTTCTTCAAAGCTTTGCAAGATAGAGAAATAGATTTTTCAAAAGTATCATCTACATATTGGTCATGATCTTCTGAAATAATATTAAACTTTTCCATAAAGTCAGAGAAAGAATAGATTTGATAAAAATCTGTGTCACCGCTGTTCTGCGGAGTGTTTGCTGATGTTCTAATTTCATAAGAACCATCAGATCCATCAGTCTTATCGTAGGACACGGTTTCTGTGTTTTGCTGGTTTACACCGAAGATCGAAAAAGAGGCAGTGTTTGTGGTCAAAAAACCATCGCTACTTTGCATATAATCAGCAACATGATCACTTATTCTAAATTCCGGAATTAATGACATGTCCTTATTCTTTAGGCGCATGTTATAAGCATAGAGATCATACTTATCATAAAAAGGATTACTTGGTGAGGATATAAATTGTCCATTTTCAAAGTATCCCGCTTGCTCATGTGCTTCGAACTTTGCGTTTCCTCCAAAAATTGATACGTGACCCAAATCGTTATAAGTAGAGATGGTAGGCCATCCTGACCCATCTATCTCTGCAGTATCCAAATATAAGCCTCCTGACAGAGTTGTTTCCCAATTGAAAAGAGGTTTATACCAATTTACAATAGTAAAGGGATTCATAACAGAATATTTTGAACCCATCATGTGCTTTCGAGATAAAATCGGCGAAGGTTTAATATCAGATGACTCGCCAGAGACTCCACCAACGAGCCTATATGCAAAAGTATAATCGTTTTGAAGTTCTCCGGCTTTGCCAAGTGATGCACTTTCCGCTATGTATGTCGATAATCCTGTCCCGAACTGCTCTGATGTGTCTAATACCCAAGCACTCTGAGAAACTACATATCCTTGAGAATTTGTTCCGCCAAATTTGTCGTTTCCGAGAAGAGATCTTGCCTCACGAGAGTTTTTCCAGAAAGTATTTTTATAACTTGACCTCTCTCGATTTCTCTGCGTATACATATTGATCGCGGCTGGATATACTTGTTCTTTATAAGCCAAATACCCTAAGCTCTGAACTGGATTTGAAATTATATCCAGAGAATCGTCTAAATAAAGGGTCCTTATATCATCATACGCTAATTTTACTGACTCATTAGATAAATTTAGGTCTAAATTGATCTCTCGATTTGCAAAAAGAGTGACATCATTACCAAAAGTACTGTTAATGAAGACGTTATCAACAGAAGCCTTTAAGCTTCCGGGGGTCGCAACATCTAAAATTTGAGTCAAGGCTTTATATTTTGATATAATAGGGGGGTCTTGGCGTAATTTAAGGTCATCATTTTTGAGATTGTACGCTGTTAAGTTAGAAGAGTTCCACTTTTTCACTAATGGATTTTCATATCCTCTTATTTGCTTCCAAGTTGGGTGCTGATATGGTCCGTTTCTTTTCAATAATATTGAATTTAGTAGGGCGGTTTTTCCGTCGCCGGTGATGCCGCCTGCAATAAGGGGATCATTCAAGTTACTTTCTACATCTGTATCATCTTTTTCGAATCCAATAAAGGCATTTACATATTCTAGAGGCTCACGAGTGTTTATGTTTAGCCAATTATATGTCGTTGGAGCAAATTCGCTAAATAACGGTCCTGTATTATCTTTATCTCTACCAAACTGGGGATCTCTATTTCCGGGTCCTGTAACCCTCACACGAGATACAAAATCACTAGCTGTGGAGAAGGTTATTAATGTTTCATCGCCATTATAGGGCAAATACCCAAAAGTATCGTATGAAGTGTAGGATGAAGTAATCCAAGAGTATTGCAAATCGCTCTGAGGTATTGCATGCTGGACAAAATAGTTGTCATAAACAGACGCTGTGATGGTTGTTGAGCCAGAATCCTTCATTTGTCGGATTGGGTTTCGGTTAACCTGATAAATACTGGCTGTTCCTGCATAATTTAGAGAGTTTACTACCGAAGGGCCGTTGCCGATGCCGAAATCATCTGAATAATAGCCAAATTGATTGACGTGGGATGCCAATAATAAGCGATACGGGTCTCTAACAGTAGCATTTCGGTAATTTAAATTGTTATAAGGGGAAAATTCTGCTGCTTCTGGGTCTAAGGCTGGCCCTCCATTGGAGTCTCCCGCAGTATCAGGGGATCCGGGGGAAGAAAAACGATTAACAAACACCCATGGAGACTTTCCTCTCTGTGGTTTCTCATAATCATCCATTCCGGCGACATATGGAGAAGGAATAAGTTCTATTTCAAAGCCACCTGCCTTAGTAAATGCCACGTTATTCTGTGTTCTACTGACTGTTTGAACGATTTCATAGTCTTCAGTATAGTTTCCAAGCCCATAACTACCCGTATCAGTCTTGATATTCTTAATATTTACTGATCTCTTGGCTACCAAGTCACGATAAAGCATTGCACGAGGGTGGTTTACTGGCTGATGGACAAATTTGATGGCTTTTGGAGCACCTTGGAACTCTAATTGCCACGCTTCTGGGCGATTCAGTGCCGTATCGGTCCCATCATTGAGTTTAATGTGTCTATGTTGGTTACCGCCCACGAATTTCTGCGTAAATGGGCTCTGCATAGGGACTTCACTGTCAATATAAGAGTCTACATGAAGGTTTTCAATGCCAAATCCATCTTTTAGGCCAGTATTTACCAAAGATTGGTACCCTGTGGTCACAGAAGAGCTTACTGCGACGAAAGGAAGCAGCAAATCGCCCTTACCGTCTAGGTATGGGTCCGAATCTAACTCACTTTCTGCTTTAAATGCGAATTTTCTCTTTAAATTGAGGTCCAAATCATCATTACATGCTTCAAATTCTTGAATATCTGCAGTTTTTGCAATAATTCCCTCAGAATCTCCAAACTTTACGGATTTTCTAACCAATTCTCGCTTATTGTTCTCAATAGAGACACCAGAAGTAACGATTTGCTCTTTCTTAACCGTATATTTTAACGGATTATAGTATTGTCGAGTTAATGTAGACAGAGTTACGGATAAAATCTGCTGTCTTGCAGTGTCAAGGCCAGAGATGCCTGTTGCTAACGGAGGCTGATCGCGTTCAGCGCGGTTTTTCCACCAGAAACAAGCCTGATCTTGGGACCCGTCTACAGGATGATGACCATCTTTCCAGTTATATGTAAGCCTACTAATACCTTCCAGACCGGCTTCTGGGTCATCTTTCTTCATATCTACAGTAGGATACTTATTCCAATACTTATTTCTTTCTAAAATATGACTTTCTATCGTATTTCTTATACCGTCCTGTTTGATAGAGCTGGCAGGGAACAAATCCATCAGCATTTGTCCCAAAGAATCGTCAATCCACTTATAATATTCAATGTACCTTTCAACATTTGGTGTATTCTCTACATTTTCAAAGAAAAGAGAGCGTAACTTGTTCATAATTTTGTATTCTTGACGATATCTGTTGACCGGATCACCAATAAGGTTGTTGAAGTCTAAAATAGAGGCAAAGTAATTAATTATTTCTTGGGTTATCGATGCATACATGCTTTTCTCAACCATGTAGTACAAGTTAGTTGGTCTACTTTGTCGAGTAAAGAGCTGCTCGTCTTCTATATTAAATACTTTAACTGTATCATAGGCATTAACAATCTCTGGTGTCGTCTGCTTGCCTACAGGAATAAAATCTACGTTTATCACACCTGTATCGTTGGGATACATGAAGTCAGCGCGTCCAGTATGCTGCTTACCCACAACATTACCCATCCAAGAATATCTTTCGGTTAGGTCAGCAGATCCGGATGAATAATCCAAAACAGTAAATCCAGCATCCGGGGTTGACGGAACACCAGACCCGTTATCTGATCCGGTAATCTGATCGAATCTCCACTGCAAAGCTAGAGTTTCCATTTCGGGAACAGCTGTTCCAGTCAAAGATGTAACAAAATTATAGGAGTTTCTGTAAGGATTTTTAGATCCAAAGTTTTCTGTATCTCTTCCATGAGATTTGATAACACTATCATCAAGATATGTTGTCGAATATCTTACACTACCAAGCTTTATGTCGGATGCATGAATATTAGATCCAGTAAAATTCTGCCTGTGTGCGCCGGCATACAATCTTTTAGGCTGATTTAACAGTTTGTTTCCATCAACAGTTATCTCTGTACTCAAGCTTATCTCATCCTGTATTGTATCTAGGATAGAATTGATTGCGTAAAGTTCCAAAACATAATTAGTTGTAGATGATCCAGACACAAGGTCGGCTTGGTTTTTGCTTGGCTTGAATCTTACAGCGACATTCCACTTTTTATTATCATAGAGATTTTTTATTGTCTCGCTTTGGAGAGATACTCCATAATAAGAGCTGGTTAATAGCAAATACCCGTCCATAGAATTGCCATTTACGTCCGGCTTTATTGTGTACAACTGAATGTCATAGTCGTTTGTTGGCCAAGTAAAGTCAGTAGGAGCTGCTGAATCTGCTGTATGGAATCCAAAGATCGAAGAGCTGACAAACGGTGTCGGATAATAATTACTATCAGTTACCACTCTCTTCTTAGGTAAAATGAACTCTGTTTCAGCTGTAAAGGAGGTATAATTTTCAAGATCTGTCTGCGATGCAGAAATAAAAGATACGGAATCTGTGATTGCAGATGAAGTTTGTTGATAAATGGACGCATAAAAAGAGTCGGGTCTATAAAAATCTACAAATCTCTTTTTTGATGTTGTAGATCTATATTCTTCATTTAGGTCATACACTAAATTATTAGAATATGCGTTAATTCTGACTAGATTTTCGTCAACGCCATAACACCTAATAAGGTTCCTAAAAGATTTTTCAGTACCTTTTGCTTTGTATATGTCAACAATATTGTTATAAACGTTCTTATATATGATATTTTTTACATCAAATAAATCTTCTTCAAAATTTTTAGTTTCGTCTCTTGTGAAAATTTGATTTAAAACATCGGCACTTGTAAACATATTATTCGCAATAAGTCCAGTGTTTTTGACTAATTCTTTGGCAAAAGGTAATTCTTTATTGCTCGAGCTGACGTATGATATGTTCTTTAATGTGTTTAGCTGCTCAATCTGTAGGTGAAGAGAATCAAAATAGCTTGACATTATCTGTGTAAGCTGCTTTAAATAACCGCTCTCATTCTCGTCTCCTTCTACGATCCAGTTAGGAAAAGTAGTATAGAGAGAAGCTACATTATTGTAATCATGATAAGATCCAGATGCTTTAAGCTCAGATTTGACGGATACTACTAATGGATTTTCGGAATATATAATTGGATCTTTGAATTCAGAAGGTGCTGCGCCTGCTAACACGATTGCTGAATCAGTGCTTCTCGCGGAGGCGTTGTAACCTGTCCATGTACCGTTTGTTACTCGACCTGAGTAGTCTAAAACTACTGAATCAATCGAATTAATACCGGATATTCCTTCGTTA
>WLWF01002259.1_pt1 | contig 14199 bp, 18 predicted proteins | sample 6718331 | NCBI WGS metagenome assembly WLWF01 (sample SAMN12718692, study PRJNA515312) | sponge metagenome | isolation source: marine sponge | host: Mycale hentscheli | place: New Zealand: South Island, Marlborough, Capsize Point | collected 2003-05-01
AGCAATAATAGAAGAGAAAAAATTAAATGATGGATACTAAAGAATTACTATCAATGATTGAATCATTCCAAAACCTTTCAAAAGAAATGGATGGAGATGAAGATTTAGAATTAAACCAATATGTGAACCAAATTAAAAATTTGTATGGAGATAATGATGAATCAACACAAACAGAAATGTTAAATAAAAGAACAACAAAGTTTATAAATAACTCTAACAATGAAGACCCTACCTATGCAAAAGAAGGTGATAGTGGATTTGATTTAAGAGCATTTATTGACGAACCTGTAACATTAAAACCATTAGAAAGGAAACTTATACCAACAGGACTAAAGTTTGAGTTATCACCAAACACTGAATTACAAGTTAGACCTAGAAGTGGAATGGCACTTAAACATGGTATCTCTGTATTAAACACACCAGGTACTGTAGATGAAGGATATAGAGGTGATGTAGGTATTATTGCAGTAAATCTTAGTAATGAAGACTATACAATACAACCAGGTGAAAGAATTGCACAAGCAGTTATTATGAATGTTGTTGGACATAGATTATCTAACTTAGAAAAAGTAGAAAATCTAACTGAAACAGAAAGAGGTGACACAGGATATGGGTCAAGTGGAAAAAATTAAAAACCTATTAAATAAAAAAGTATGATTAGTATAGTGTTTTCAACAAGGGAGGATACTCCTGAACATATAGAACATATTAAAAATACTTCTGGTATCCACAAAGGAATAGAAGTAAAACAATATATAAATAATGGTGAATATTCTCTTACAGAGATTTATAATAAAGCATTAGAAGAAACCATAAATAATATTGTGGTTTTTTGTCATGATGATATAATATTCGACACTAAAAATTGGGGTAAGAAGTTACTAAAGGTAATGGAGAAAAATCCTGAATATGGTGTTGTTGGTATTGCAGGTTCTAGAGAATTACCGTCATCTGCGAAATGGTGGGAAAACCCTAATCACATGTATGGACAAGTATTTCACCAAAAAGATGGTAATAGATGGTTATCAAAGTATTCACCAAAGAAACCATTGTTTTTGGATAATGTTGTGGTTGTAGATGGGCTATTTTTTGCAGTTAATAAAGATATCATAAAAGAAACTTTTGATGAGAGTGTTGAAGGATTTCATTTCTATGATGTTGATTTCTCTTTTAGGAATTATATTGCTGGTGTTAAAGTGGGTGTTACTTCAGATATAGATGTTACTCACCTTTCTATTGGTGAAACAAATGAGAAATGGGAAGAAAATAGAAAACTATTTGCAGAAAAATACAAAGACAATTTACCGGCTAAAGCAGAAAAGATATTTAATAAACACAATAAAATGAAAGTTTTAATTGGTTGTCTATTATTTAATGATTATACAGGTTCTGAATTACATGTTTATGAAATAGCAAAGGAGTTAGTTAAACAAAATTGTGATGTGGATATAGTTTCTAATATCGGACCTAAAATGGTAGATAGGATTAAAAAGTTTGGGGTTAATTGTTATCCAATACAAGAACCACCAGGTTTTAAGTTAGGTGATGGTAAATGGGGAATGAATACACCACAAGGTAATACTATTTCTCAAAAAGGGCAATTATACAAAGTAGGTGAAAAAAAATATGATGTTATTCATATCAACCATAAACCTATTGGTGAACATTTAATAAAGTTATACCCTAACTCACCATTCATTAATACAATACATTCAGAAGTTATACCTGATTTAGAAGAGCCTGTTGTAGATGAAAAGGTAAAAAAATACATAACAATAAGAGAGTCTATTACTGACTACGTATGTGATGGGTGGGATATCCCAAAAGAAAAGGTAAGTGTAATTTATAACCCTATTGATAGTGATAGATTTAAGTTATATGATAAGGTACAAACTAAACAAGTAACGTTATTTGTTGGTACATTAGATTACCTTAGAAAGAATACAATATATGATTTAGTAGAGTACACTAAAGAAAACAATAAACAACTTTGGTTAGTTGGTGTGAATAAATCAGATTACTTAGAAGATTTAATTAAATATGATCATGTAACTCACCATTCTGCAACTTGGGATGTCGAAAGGTATGTGAAGGAATGTGATGAAACTGCAAGTATCCTTATGGGTAGAACAACAATTGAAGGTTGGTTATGTGGTAAATCTGGATGGATATATCAAATAGACAAAGAAGGAAATATAACTAGCAAAGAAAAACATGAAGTTCCATTTGATGTAGATAAGTTTAAGTCGGAAAATGTTGCTTCAGAAATAATAAAAGAATATGAAAGTGTGATATGAAATTAGTAATTAAGTTCCCTACAAGAGGAAGGTCAAGTAAATTTTTATTAACATTAAAAAAACATATTGATTATCTAGATGACAAGTCAACTCAAATAATAGTGACTTGTGATAATGATGATGAGGATATGAAACAACCACATATTAAAGAAGTTTTATCTAATTACAGTAATGTAAAAATATTTTTTGGTGATAATAAAAGTAAGATTGAGGCAATAAACGCAAATCTAACTGGTATTAATTTTGACATAGTTTTATTAGCATCTGATGATATGATACCTGTTAAAAAGGGTTTTGACACCATTATTAAAGAATCTATGGAAAAACACTACCCAGACACTGATGGGGTATTATGGTTTAATGATGGATATCAAGGTAAAAAACTTAATACGTTATCTATTTTAGGGAAAAAATATTATGAAAGATTTAACTATATATACCATCCAGAATATATTTCGGTATGGTGTGATAATGAATTTATGTCTGTAGGTAATATTTTAGGTAAACAAACATATTTTGATGAAGTAATAATTCAACACCAACATCCAGATTGGGGATTTGGTAATAGGGACGGTATCCATACATTAAATAGTAGAAATGAACGTCATGATAGAGAATTATATAATAAAAGAAAGAAAATAAACTTTGAGTTATAGTTATATGGATAATAAGGTTTTTTGTATTGGTATGTTTAAAACAGGTACTACTTCGTTGGGTAGAGCCTTTGATGTGTTAGGATATAGAACTATGCACGGACCTTGGTGGCCGAAAGACAGAATGATTGTTGATGATTGGTATGAAAAGGCTGAAGAATGGAGTAAATATGATGATATAATCAAACAACAAACAACAAACTTTAATGCTTTTGAGGATTACCCTTGGATGTTTTGTTATGAAAAATGTAATCAATGGTACCCAAAAGCGAAATTCATTCTAACATTGAGAGACTATCAAAAAGTGGCGGAGAGTGAAGTTAGATGGTGGCGTAAAAATGGGGTTCCAGAAGAAAAAATTCCTAAAGTAGAAAAGTTTATGGATAGGTATGAAACACATAAAAATAATGTATTAACATACTTTAAAGATAAAGATAACTTACTACAGTTAAATATAACAGAAGGTGACGGATGGGAAAAGTTATGTAATTTTTTAGATAAAGATATACCTTCTTCCCCATTCCCACATTTAAATAGAACTATATGAATATAATATCATTTACATTATGGGGTGATAACCCTAAATATACTATAGGTGCATTGGAAAATATCAAACTAAGAGATAAATTTTATCCTGATTGGGTATGTCGATTTTATGTAAATGAGTCAGTCCCATATGATATTATAGAAAAGATGAAACAAAGCGATAAAGTTCAAGTAATTGACATGAAAGGATCTGGTGGTTGGGATCAGAGTACTTTAAACAGGTTCTTACCTATTTCAGAGTCAGATGTTGATGTGATGATATCAAGAGATTGTGATAGCCGTTTAAACCTAAGAGAATCATTGGCAGTAAAAGAATGGTTAGATAGTGATAAAGATTTTCATATTATGATTGACCACCCTTTTCACAATGTTTTAATTTTAGCAGGTATGTTTGGGTGTAAGAAAGGTGTCATACCTAACATTAAAGAATTAATAACAAACTACAATCACACAACTAACAAACAAAATGATCAGAACTTTTTGAGGGATATAATATACCCAAAAATAAGTAATAGTGTTTTAATACATGATAGTTTTTTTGGTAGGGGTAAGAAGTTCCCTTCAGTAAGAAATGATTATGAATTTGTTGGTGAGATATATAACGAAAAAAATATAAGAGGAGATGAATACAAATACATTAAAGCAAGAACGTAACGATTTAAGTGGTTATAATGAAATGAAATTTATTAAAAACAAATATAATGAAAATAAAAAGTATATATTTGTTCACATACCTAAAAATGGGGGGTCTTCATTAGAAAGAATGTTAAATCTAGGTGGAGGAATATTCTCAATTAAAGACTTCTCGACAGTAATTAATATTGATGATTATTATAAATTTACTATTGTAAGAAATCCTTTTGATAAGATGGTTTCTGCATTCACATACTTACGTAGTGGTAAAGAGAGAGTAGATAGACCGTATTTTAACATTGTTAAAGACTATAAAGATGTCAATGATTTCCTAAAAAATTATTTGTCTGTAGACGATAATCTTTTCAAGATTGCGCATTTTACACCACAAAATTTATGGTTAAAAATTAACGGTGTTAATAAAATGGATTATGTTGGGAGGTTGGAGAATTATAATGATTCCGTAAAAACTATATTTGACAATATCAATGTCAATCTTAATAATGTTATACACACCAATAAATCAAATAGAGGGGGTTACAAAGAATACTTCAATGATGAAAGTGTAGAAATAATGAATAAATTATATAAAGATGATTTAAAAGAGTTTGGATATGAATATTAAAATAATCACATCAACAAATGATATAGAAAAATATAGGAACTTTTGGCCGTCCATGTCTAAAAACTGGGAAAAATTATATGGGTTGAAACCAACTATTGGGTTTATTACTGAAAGAGAGGAGTCAGATGAATTAGTGACTAAAATGAAACATTATGGAGATGTTAAATTATTTAAACCAATTAAAGGTATCCCAACACCTAATCAAGCAAAAGTTGCAAGAATGTGGTTATCAACACAAGAACAATCAGAAACTGTAATGTTAGTTGATATTGATATGTATATTTTAAATAAGGGTGTTATTGATGGTTGGATTGATTCTCACATAAAAGGTAAAATTACTGCAGTAGGTGCAAATGCCTATTTTAATTCACCTGCAGAAGGTAAATTTCCTATGTGTTATACAATAGGTGAATATGAGACATTTAAATCAATTATTAACCCTAATAATTTAGGTTATGAAGATTTGATGTTGAGTTGGTGTAGAAATGTAATCGATAATAAAGAAAACCTAAAAAACTCCCCATCAATTTTTTCAGACGAATCATTACTAAGGTTGTTAATAAAGGAAACAGGTAATGAAAAATTAATTAATCATACCTATAGGGATGATTTTGTTGGGATGCAAGCAAAGAGAAGGTTATCTAGAATTTCATTTAATGTAGATAGTCAGAAACTAAATAATGGTTTTTACATTGATTGTGCACCAGAACGACCACTGGTAATTAATAATATGAACCCTATATTTAAACATATAGGTATTGAAGAAAAAGATTGGAAATTATGATGAAAAATAAAAGTATTTGTTTGTTTCTTGGTCCGTTTAGAAACTTATCTACATTAGTGGGATCTTATTTATCATTACACCCTAATTGTCAAGTGTTGAATCATGGTTGGGGTGAGTTACCTAAAGAGAATAATTTTTTAGTTAATTATAATGATGGAAATATAGAATATTTTATAGATTTTGTTATGAGAAATTCTAACACAACAGATAAGATAGGATCTATGACAACATCACATGCCTATAAGTCGAATAATAACTTTATTAAAGAATATAAGAAAGAATTCAACGATTCTCTCATCAAAGAAAATATAATGTCTTATGTATGGAAAGAAGGTGGTAGAATTAGTAGGGAATTGAGAAAAAATGGTTTGATAGAAAAAATCATTAGTGATAATAAAGATATAAAATTTCTAAGACCTGTTAGAAATCCTTTAAGATGTGCAATTTCTAATATTGAGAGGAAACATGGTAAACATTTTGTTTTAAAAGAAGAAGAAGTGAGTATCGCAGATTTTATAACTGAACTAATGGATGAATATGAGTGGATATATAAATTACAAAAAAAATACCCAGAAAATTTCTTTTTTCTACATGAAAATGACATCCATAATGGATTAGAAAAAGTACAAGGATTTTTAAATATTGGACATAGTAATGAATGGTTAGAAAGTTGTAAAAAAATAGGTGTAGACAAAAAACCAATCAACAATGAGATTGTAAAAAACATTTATACTAACATCATTAATGAAAAATTTAAAGATGATAATAGAGAATATGAAATTTTAAAGAAGTACTTATGAAAGTTTTATTAATACAGGAAAAAGGTAGACATAAGAAAAATGAAAATTTTAGAGAGGCATTAAATCTTTCTAGAGGATTAAAAAACGCTGGTGTTGAAACAGTTGTGTGGGGGTTAGGTTATGACAATTTTAAAACCCCTTTTAATAAAATTGTTGAGGATTGTGATGCAATTGTTTTACTAGAAAATTATGAAGTGAATAATTGGATACCTAATTTAAACAACGTTAATAAACTGAAGTTCTTTTGGAGTATAGATTCACATTGCATACCTCAACAACATATTAATACATGTAATAAACATAAAATTGATATTGTCTTACATGCCGTATATGGACACGACAGATTATTTAAACAAAAAACACACTACTTCCCAAATGCTTATCCTTCAGATATAATCTTTCCGATAAAGGGTGTTGAAAAGAAGTATGATATTGGATTCTGTGGTAATTACGTTAATAGAAAACACATAGTTGACTTAGTAGATAAAACATATGGTATTAAACGAGATATTTTTGTTATTGGTGATGATATGGTTAAGGCGGTTAACAGTTACAAATTACACTTAAACAAGAATATTGGTGATGATATTAATTTTAGAACTTTTGAAACTCTTGGTTGTAAAACTGGATTAGTTACTGATATTACCCCTGGTTTAGAACACTTATTTGATATTGAAAAGGAATTAATTACATATACCAACCCTCAAGAGTTGATTGAAAAAATCAGATTTTATTTAGATAATCCTTTGAAATTATCGGAGGTGGTTGACAATGGGTATAAAGCGGTTACAGAAAAACACACATATAATAAAAGAGCAGAAGAATTAATTAATATAATCAATGAAAATATATAGTAACAGTGTAAGTTCATTCCCCTATATAAGTGGTAATATTTTTTTACTACTATCTGATTGGCATGTAACACCACCATACCCAGTAAAAAACTTAAATAATTATATTAAACCATTAAACTTTAATGAGGTTAAAGAAAATGATATAGTTTTTATTAAAAGGGGTGAATTAGAAAAATTCTTTATTAACGATTTACCAAAAATAAAAACAAAAATAAAAATTATAACCCATAATGGTGATGACCCAATACTAAATAAACACGTAAGATACATTAATGATAATATTACTGAATTTTGGTGTGTGAATAATCAAACATCACACCCTAAAGTCAAAACTTTACCAATAGGATTGCAGAACAAAAATCTTTATTTCGATGGTAACCCACAAGGGGATGAAAAAATTATAAATGAAATTAAAAATAAAAAAATAGATAAAACGGGTGATATACTTTTAACATTTAATGTTAATACTAATTTATCACATCGGAAACCGATATATGATTTTTTTCAAAACAAACCCTTTATTACTGAAAGAAAATATAGTAATATAGAAAGAAAAAATAGTAACTTTATTAAACAATACTTAGAGGACATTAAAAAACATAAATTTGTAATCTGTCCTTGGGGTAATGGTTATGATTGTCACAGAAACTGGGAGGTTTTATATATGGGATCAATACCTATCATTAAAAAACATCCTACTTTATCTTATTACGAATCATTACCAGTGTGGTTAGTTGATGACTTTAGTGAAGTTACTAAAGAAAACTTAGAGAAAAAATATAGTGAGATAAATAACAAAAAATATGACACCAATAAACTTTATTTTAATTATTGGGGTGAAAAGATAAATGATAGATTAGTAACAAAAAAATAATTCCCTTATGAATAAAATAGGTTTTGTAGTGACTACACATTATAGTGATATTTGTCCAACTGGTATGGATAGTATTATGACTTATATTGATAGTTTCATAAAGATAAGGAAAGATAATTATTTTCTTTATGTTATAGATAATACATCAGTAAAGAAATTATCACACCCTGAAATGGAATCATTATGGTTTGATTATGAATATATTGAAGATCAAAAAATTAGTGGGTTAACGGGTGCTTGGAATAGGGGTGTTAAAAAAGCAGTAGATGATGGTTGTGATATTATTTTAAATACTAACAACGATTTAATTTTAAATGAATCAACACATTCATTAATTGAGATAATATCAACACATGAACATTCTGATAAATCTTTATATGGTCCAGTTACAAGTAGAGATGGTGTTTCTACTGATCATCAAGCTAGGAATGGTATTGGTGATAGACTTATAGAAACAACAGATCATTACGCTTTAAATGGTTTCTTTAATGCATTTACAAAAGAATTTTTTAATAATTTTAATGTGGGGGGTAATCTCTACAGTACTAATAAAAAAGATATGTGGGGTGGTCAAGAAGTGGAATTACATAACAGAGGTAAAAAAGATGGTATGAAAAGTTTCATTGTAGAACATTGTTTTGTGGAACATATTAAATATAGGTCTTGGTTATCAGCAAAAAATAAATTATAATGAAAAATAGAAATATATTAATAACGGGAGTTGCTGGTTTAATAGGTAGTAGATTAGCAGATTGGATAATAAAGAATACTGACTATAATGTAATTGGTGTTGACGATCTGAGTGGGGGTTATATGAATAATGTACATGAGGATGTTGAGTTTTACCAGATGGACGTGAAAGATTCGTCAATTGAAACCATTTTTAAGGAATATAAACCTACATATGTTTTCCACTTTGCCGCATATGCTGCAGAAGGTTTAAGTCCATTCATTAGATGTTTTAATTATGAAAATAATTTACTAGCAACTGCAAATATCGTTAATAATTGTATTAATTATGATATTAAAAGATTGGTATTTACATCTACTATGGCAGTATACGGTGAAGGTAATCCTCCATTTGATGAATCTGATCAACCAAATCCAATAGATCCATATGGGGTTGCTAAATTTGCTTGTGAAACAGATATACAAATTGCTGGTGAACAACATGGGTTAGACTGGTGTATTATCCGACCACATAATGTTTATGGTATTAAACAAAACATATGGGATAAATATAGAAATGTTTTAGGGATATGGATGTACCAACACATGAATGATATGGATATGACTATCTTTGGAGATGGTGAACAAAAACGAGCGTTTAGTTTTATTGATGATTGTTTAGAACCTTTATGGAAATCGGCAGTTAAGGAAGAAGCTAGTAAAGAAATTATAAATTTAGGTTCTAGTAAATTCTATACCATTAACGAATCCAATAGAATCTTAAAAAACGTGATTGGTGGTGGTAATACTAAATACGAGGAAAAAAGACACGAAGTAAAAAATGCACACCCAACATGGAAAAAATCAATGAGGGTATTAGACTATGAAGATAAGACTTCTTTGGAAGATGGTTTAAATCTTATGTGGGAATGGGCAAAAACACAAACAAATAGAGAAAGATTTGTTTGGGATAAATACGAAATAGAAAAAGGTATTTATGATTTTTGGAAAATAAAAAAAGAACCAAAAGTTTAAGAATTATGATGAGATGGGATATAATAAACAAATATGTTGAGAATTATGGGTATAAGACATATTTAGAAATTGGGTTACAAAGTGGGGGTAATAGAGATAATATTAAAGTTAACCCTAAAAATAAAACCACTGTTGATCCAGATATTAAATCTAATAACCCTACACACAGAATGACATCAGATGAATTTTTTAAAGGTAATACTAAAACATTTGATGCAATCTTTATTGATGGCTTACACCATTCCGATCAAGTACTGAAGGATATTTTAAATGGGTTAGAAGTTCTTAATGATGGTGGGACAATATTTTGTCATGATATGTTACCTGAGAATGAAGATATGGCTAAAGTACCTAGAATTACAAGTACGTGGACAGGTGACTGTTGGAAAGCTTGGTTTAAATTATTAAGTACTAAAGATGATTTAGAGATGTTCATTGTTGATACTGATTTAGGTGTTGGTGTTATAAGAAAAGGTAAAAATACACCTTTAAAAGAATTAGATATACCTATGGAGAATATGGGGTGGGATATATTCACCGAACATTCAATAAAAAATACTATCAATAAAATTAGTACTTCTGAATTTACTGAAAAATGGAAATAAATAACACAGATACTATTAAACATATAATTTCTAGGTTAAAAGAAGGAAAAAGAGTTTGTTATGTGAGATATGGTGATGGAGATTATATTGCAATGTACCCAAAAAAGGTAGGTACTGCCATTGGGTCAGCTAATAAGTCTTTTATTACGAATGATATTAGAAAAGGTATAATAGAATCATACAATATTGAATCTGAGGATTACTTATTAAGTGTTATACAGAAAGGAAAAAATAGTACTGTAAATAATATCGATTTCAACATAATAAAAAAACAGGGTTTAAAAGATATAAATCCATTATATAGTGCAATTGCTATACAACAAACACTTTTAGATGACCCTGATTTATTTTTAGAGTTTAGTAGGTTAATCAACAAGAAAAAAACTTTATATGTTAATCAATATAATGAACCTATTTTAAATGATTTCTTAGGTGAAATTACTCATCACATAAAAGTCCCAAAATACAATGCGTGTGCGGAACATAAAAATATTCTTAATATTATCTTATCGACTAATAAAACCGAATACGATCAGATTATTTTATCCTGTGGACAATTAACGAGAGTAATAATGAAAGACTTATATGAAAATCTACCTGATAAAAATATTTTTGATATTGGTTCTATTTCAGATATGTTAATTGTGAATACTCCGTCTTTTGAAAATTTACACCTTCGAAGCCATATTAAAAAAGATGTGCCATTTATAACAGAAAGAGTAGAATACTTAAAAAAACATTTATAAAATTATGGAAGTAAGTAAAAAAGGGGTGACATTTAACGTTAGTGATTTCAGAAAACAATGGTGGGAAAAAACATTCCCAAAATGGGAAGAAAAAACATTCGATGAAATCATACCCCACCTTGATAAAAATAAATATTTTGTAGATATTGGTGCTTGGATTGGGCCAATAACATTAGTTGCCCAAAATTTCTCAAAAGGATGTATTTCGGTAGAGCCAGATCCGGTCGCATTTGATGCTTTAGAAAAATCAGTTAATCTAAATGACTTTAATATTAAATTAGAAAATAAAGCACTTTCCTTAGAAGATAGTTTGAGTATAGGTAGTGAAAAATTAGGTATTAGTATTAGTTCATATTTAAACCCTAATAATACAATAAATTGTGATACAATATCACTATCAGATTTACTTCAAAAGTACGGATTAAATGAAGAAAATATTTCAGTTATTAAAATTGACGTAGAAGGGTATGAAAAGGATCTCTTGAATGATCCATTTTTACAAGACCTTAATGTGAATTTTCATATAAGTTTTCACCCACAATCATTTAAAGATAAGAATGGATTCTACGAATCGATTTCCAAATTTATATCACCTAATTTAATGGAAATTATTAAGAACGGAAAAAACATAGATATTTTTATACCTAAAACAAAATAAGTGTTATGAAGTTAAATGAAAAACAACTTAAATGTTTAGAAAGTGATGACTTTTACAAAGGTAAATATTGCATCAAAAATGAATTACCTTGGTTCACACCCGAATCAATTATATATATATATAATATATATATATATATTGATGGGTTATTGAGTAACAATATCTTTTTAAATTGTTTAGAAATAGTTAATAAATATTTTGATAGTGATTTCTTAGTTAAAGACTTTAACCACCCGAAATGGGCTGGTGGTAGTAGAGGGACTAGAATTATTTACCATAAATCTTTAAATTTATAAAAAATAGATTACATTTCGTGTATATACAATAATTTATATGAGAAAGGTTTTAATAACAGGAATTAACGGACAAGATGGTTCGTATTTAACAGAGTTTTTATTAGAAAAAGGTTATGAAGTATGGGGTACAGTAAAGAGAAACTCCGTATCAGAAACACAATCAACAAGAATAGAACACTTACGCTCAACGGGTAAAATTAACTTAGAATATGCTGACTTAACAGATATGGCTTCATTAGTTAGGGTGTTACAAAAAGTACAACCAAATGAGATATATAATTTAGCTGCCCAATCACATGTTAGAATTAGTTTCGATCAACCAGTATATACTGCAAATGCAACTGGTATTGGAACACTTAACTTATTAGAAGCGGCTAGAATGGTTTCACCTAACTCAAAAATATATCAAGCATCTTCTTCAGAGATGTTTGGAAACTCAATAGACGATGATGGATATCAAAGAGAAACAACACCTCTTAATCCTGTATCACCATATGGTTGTGCTAAAGTATTTTCATACAATATATGTAGAAACTATAGAAACTCATATAATATGAAGATATGGAATGGGATATTATTCAATCACGAATCACCGAGAAGAGGTACTAACTTTGTAACTAATAAAGTTGTTAAAGCCGCGGTTAGAATTAAGTTAGGTTTACAAAAAAGATTACACTTAGGTAATTTAGAGGCAACAAGAGATTGGGGGCATGCTAAAGACTATGTTGAGGCAATGTGGTTAATGTTGCAAGATGATACACCAGACGATTATGTATGCTCAACAGGGATATCACACTCAGTTAGAGATTTATGTAAATATACATTTGACTCTTTAGGATTAAATTACGAAGATTATGTAGTTGTTGATGAGAAACATATGAGGCCAGAAGAATTAGATGACTTAAAAGGAGATTCAACAAAACTTAGAAATAAATTAGGTTGGGAACCTAAATATACTTTTGAGTCTATGATAGATGAAATGGTAGAATATTGGTTAAAATATTATGAGTAAAAAAATATTAGTGACAGGTGGAAATGGACTTGTCGGATCACAGTTTGAAGGAAATGATTATATAAAGTATTCATCTAAACTTTTTGATTTAAGGAATACTAATCATGTAGATTCTATGTTTAGAAAACTACAATATGACCCATTTAATCTTAATGGTGTAATACATACCGCAGCAAAAGTTGGTGGTGTTGGTGGTAATATGAAATATAAAGGTGAGTTCTTTTATGATAATATTATGATGAATACTAATGTTATTGAATCTGCAAGAAAACATAATGTAAAAAACTTAGTTTGTTTCTTATCTACATGTGTTTTCCCTAATGATGTTGAATATCCGTTAACAGAAAAGAAGATACACTTAGGTGCTCCACATACATCTAATGATGCTTATGCTTATGCTAAACGTATGGCAGAGGTACAGATTAGGGCTTATAGAGAACAATATGGGTTAAATTATAAAACAGTAATACCAACTAATATATATGGTATAAATGACAATTTCGATATTGAGAATGGACACGTTGTACCGTCATTAATACATAAATGTTATATAGCTAGAGAAACTAATACACCATTAACAATATGGGGTAGTGGAACACCACTTAGAGAGTTTATATATAATAAAGATGTTGCCAAATTGACAGAATGGGTTTTAGAAAATTACGATGAAAATGAGCCAATCATATTATCAACATCAGAAGAAGTATCTATTAAGGATGTTGTTGAAATGATTATTGAATTAATGGACTTTAAGGGTGAAGTTAAATGGGATAGTGATAAACCAGATGGACAATATAGAAAACCATCAGATAATAGTAAAATAAAACATTATCTACCTAATTTTGAGTTTACACCACTATATGATGGGTTAAAAGAAACAATAGAATGGTTTGAAACTAATTATGTGAAAGTAAGGGGTTATAAACAAATAAAATTATAATTTACTATTTATAATTAGTAGACTATACTAAAACTATAATAAAAGATAATTATTACTTAATGAGTAGAAAAAGTAGAAGAGGTAAACAACTATCCGAAGAGGAAGTACGGGAAGTAGAAGAATTTGTATGGAGTAGAAATATCGAAGAAGACAAATTCTTACAAACAATGTC
>WLWF01002262.1_pt1 | contig 14191 bp, 24 predicted proteins | sample 6718331 | NCBI WGS metagenome assembly WLWF01 (sample SAMN12718692, study PRJNA515312) | sponge metagenome | isolation source: marine sponge | host: Mycale hentscheli | place: New Zealand: South Island, Marlborough, Capsize Point | collected 2003-05-01
AACATTTACAAAATTAGGTGTTAGTGCAGAAGAAGCAGCAACAGGTTTAAGAGGTGTTTTTTCAGCTATTATAAAACCAACATCACAAGCAAAATTGGCTTTGAAGTCTTATGGACTTAGCATTGAGGATGTCAAGAAAATGATGGGTGACAGGGGTTTGATGCTTACTTTGAAGCACTTAATGGAAACCTTTGGAGATAATGATGAAGCAATTTCATCCATGTTTGGGAATGTTAGAGCATTGACAACTGTATTAGGAACAGCAGGAACACAAGCTGAAACATATGAACAAGTTCTTGCAAGTTTAACTGACAGTCAGGGTGCTTTAAATGAAGCCTTTGAAGTGGTGGAAAATACAGCATCATTTAAATTAAATCAGGCTTTACAAGAATTAAAAGATGCTATGATTGAACTTGGTCAAGCATTAGTTCCTGTAATATTAAAATTTTCAGACTTTATTACAACCCTAGTCAAAAAATGGCAAGAATTAAATCCTGAAACAAAGGAATTTATTACAAATCTTTCAATTGCTTTTGCAGCAGGTGGACCAATATTGACAGGGATAGGATTTTTAGTTAATAATCTAACATCAGTAGTGACAGGGATGTCAAGGTTTGTGATGAATAATCCAAAACTAGCTTTAATGGCAGCAGCAATAGGAATCATTGCTTATTATTGGAATGATGTAAAAGTTGCAATTGCACAGGTTTCAAATTATTTCATTGACTTATACAACAGTTCAAGCTTAGTGAGGGGTGTTTTAAATGGTATATTAGCAACAGTGGCAACAATGGGAGGAATAATTGTCACAGTATTTGATTTGATAGTTTTTACTGTTCAATGGTCAGTCAAAAAGATTGAAAAAATTGTTGACTCTGTTTCAAACTATTTTGAAGATTTAGGAAGTGGGTTTTCTGATATGGCAGATGCATTTATGGACCATGACTTTGGTGCATTTATTGATGCAGGTCTGGGAAAAGGAAAAACTGTCACTGCAAAATATGATGCAAAATTAGAAGTAGATGACTCTAGTTTTTTAGAAGATGAAAAGGTATTTGCAGACCAAGCAATGTCATCAATAAATGACTTTTTAGAAAATGCTGATGATATATGGTCCACTACTTTTGAAGAGATAAAAACAGGAAAAATTGATATTGTAGTTACTCCTGAAGGACTTCAAAGTGGTGTGGATAAAATAAAGGACAATATTACTTCAGGAATGTCAGGTCTTTTTGATGACTTAATGTCTATGTTTGGTGCAGGTGATGATTTTTCACCTTTTGGTGGTGAGGGTGATGGTCCAGTCTTACCTGAAGAAATGGGGGGTGGTGATGATGTGGTTTTGGGTTTAGATTTAGATGACCAACAAACTAAATTTCAAGCCTTTGTGGATAATATCAGCACAGCATGGACAGAAGGGGTTAATATAATGGGTCAAGAGTTTGAAAAATTTGCAGTTAGATTTGGTGATGGAATGTCTGATGCATTATCAACTGCAATTGTAGAGGGTCAAAGTATGAAAGATGCATTCAAGGACTTTATGAAAAGTATGACTCAGGAGGTTTTGAAATTAGTGATAAAAACTTTAGTATTAAGAACTATTATGAAAGCCCTTGGATTACCTGTTGGAGAAATGAATTTGGGTGCAGGACTTGACACACTGGCAGGTGGTGCAACACCAGTAGGTGACATTGCATTTGGACCATCTCAAGGAAGGTATATTGTAGGTCCTGAAGGTGCTTTTTCATTATCACCAAATGATTCAATTATTGCAGGAACAAATTTATTTGGTGGAGGTGGTGGTGGAACTCCATCAAATATGACAGTTGATGGTTATATTGATGGTTCATCAATTATGCTTAGTAATCAAAGAGAAACAAACACAACAAATAGACTTTCATAGATGGCACAAATTAAATATCAATGCGAATTTTATAGTAATAACGGCACCAGATACAGGATTAATATTTATCATGTTGATTACACAGCTAGCATAGTTGAGTTCAAGGGTGGTATGGATGGGTTTAAGTTAAAATATGAAGGAACAAATGACCCTGAATATAAAAGTATAAAAGCATCATCATTAGAATTTGATTTTCTTATTCAAGCAAATCCGACACCTTCAGGAACTGCATCTACAGGAAACATCTATCAGGATTTATTAACTAATAATGAATCTAAAATGTTTGTAATATTACAGCATTATAAACCTACAGGAGGTGGGTCATGGATAAATTCATGGGCAGGTGATGTGATTGATGACACAGTGACCATTGCAGACCAACCTTTTCCACAACGAATAAGAATAAGAGCAACTGATGGTGTTGCTAAGATGAAACAAAAAATTTATGCACCTAAAACAGGTGCTTCATGGATTCCTGTTTTATATTATTTTGAACTTGCAATTAAACAGACTTTGTATTATTCAACTATGTTTCCAAGTTCAGGGGGAACATCTACAATTTCAATTAGAAACACATCCAATAGATTTCAGGAAAATATGGGTTCTATTACAGATGCAACATGGAAAGACACTTACAATCCTTATAAATTAGCCTTTATAAATGAAGCAGCATTTAAGAAAGACAATGGTGAGTTTTTCACTTACTATGAGATACTTGACCAAATTGGAACATTGTATGGTGTGCAATTTTTTCAGTCTTATAGATATCAAGATTCACAGGGAGGGTCATGGTGGCTTTTTAGTAGGTATGTCATGTATGGAGAAGGAACATCATCAGTAAATAATTCATGTCGTATTTTTAATAATCAAGCCTATGATTCAGGAGGAAATGCATTGACAGAATATGAATATGCTATTCCAAACACATCAACTCTTAATACACCATTAACAGTTACAAAGTCAATAGATTTAGACATTGGAGGAAATATAGTTAGACCCAAATTAAAAGGAAATAAAATTAGTTACCTTCCACCATTAGGAAGAGTTTACAACAATTACTATCATGATTTGGTGAGTTATCCTTTGAACATGCCAAGCACAAACCCAGACCAATATTCAAACATTACAGGATTAGCAGTTGGAGGTTTTCCAACAGACCCAAATGGATTGATTTCATTTTTTGATGGAACAGTGGTTCAAGACCCACCAAATGGGCAACTAAATTCACCTACCTTTCCTGTTGGCATGTCCTATACAGGTTCAGACACAAGTTATGGTCTAAATAATAATGGATGGTTTATTCCAATCACAGCAGGTCAGGATTGTATTGCAATAACTGGAAATTTAACAATTAGTTATAAATTTGACTGGTCATCATACACAGCACTTGATTCCATAATTAGTGGAGAAAATACATTTTTAGACACGACTTTTAAAATACCATTAAGATTTGTTCCAATTATCTCCAACAAATCTGCTGCTGATTATGCACAGGCACAAATAGATGATGATAATTTAGATGACATAGAAATCCGAAGATGGTTAAATGGAACTTTTGGTTCAGGAGGGACATCAGATGCAGCAACTTGGACAACTGTAGTCACAGATTTTGACAATGCAAATTCCTCACAGGTCAGGATAAATGTTGACAATCCACCTCTTCAAAATGACACTGAATTTACTTTGACAATTCCTTTTGCTCTTGTGACCGAAGCCCTTCCAACACCTCATGTAGGTGTTCAGAATTACTTGAAAAGATGGGAATATTCAATTTCTAATTTTGACAAAACAAAAATGTTCAGTGAGGCTTTTGCAGGTTTAATTACTTCTGGAGTTATTTCAGTAGAAAATTTTAGCTATCAAATACAAGATTTAAAAACTTCTTTAATTTTTGATGGTTCACAAATATCAAATTATTTTGGATATGAAAAAGGACTTTTTTCTAATTTTAACACAGATGCTTCAGCACAGATGGAAATAAAGCCTGATTTTTATGTTGGAGACCCCCCAGAATGGATTTCTACAGATGCAGGTGGACTGTCAGAAACTAACCTTGCACCAACTCAATATTTTGGAGGCATAAGGATTCATGCACCTTCAGCAAGTGACCCTACAACTACTTTTCCGAATCAGATTCAGGTCAACAATGGAGACTGGAGGACTGAACATGATTCAGTAGAAAAAAATATAAATAGATTATTATGCAGAGAAATAATTAAAAAAAGGTCCTTTCCTGCTTTTAAATATGACATAAAATTTCAACTACAAAGTTTAGATTATATGGTGGGATTTTGGAACACTTTTAAGGTAAATATGAGATTAAATGAAACAATGCCTGATGACATAAGGGGGTTTTTCCCTTTGGGGGGGACTTATACAGCAATGACTAACACTTGGCACATGATGTTACAACAAATGGATATAAACACAGAATCAAACATTCAAGATGATAGTTATGTTGAATCAAATTCAGAACCATTTTTAAACAATCCAAATTTATTATTAAATGTAGAGAATTAATTATGAGTAGACAAGTAAATTTTCATGGGGGAAAAATATATAAAAAATCACAAAAAACTATTTTTGGTGGAAAGGAAGATATATACCACCAACATCAAGTCAATGTGCTTAGAGGGGGTTTGCAAAACAATCAAAACAATCACTGCATCACATTTTCCAAAGTAGCTGTTTCAGGAGTAACAACTTCCTTTACTATTGAGCCTACAACATATAACACTATACGAAAAGGAGACAGTTTGTTAATAGTGAACAAAGTAAATGGTGCATCCCAAGAAATAACTGCATCACAGTCTATTGATGGAACATCAACAACCTTGCACATAGTTTCTGCTTCACTTGCACCTTTTGAAACAGGTTCTTATATAATGTGGAACAATAAAAAAATGAATCAAAGAATTGCAGGTGGTTTGTTGTTAGATGTTCAAGAAATATCTAATGCACAATACAGAGCTTTAGACACATCTCCAATTCCATTAATTACAGGAAATTCAAATGGATATATTTTTCCTGTTCAAGTATGGATAGAGGTAAATGATTATAATGGAACAGCTGAAATGAGAAAAGAGAGTTTGTTTTTAAGATATGCTTCAGGAAGTTCTCTTCTATATCTAGGTTTAATAAAGGGTTTCAATTTTAATGTCAGAGACAATTCAATGTGGATTTTCAGCTTAACTGGAAGTGGTGGTTTAATACAAAAACGCTCAATTAATTCAGAAACTTTATTTCTTGAATCAACAGCTGCATATACAAACACAGATTTTACAATGAAAGTATTTACACAATATCAATTCATAGGACATTAATTTATGAAGATAAATGAAAAACATTTATATTTTGCTTTAATGGTTTTTATTTTAGGAATGGGAACTTGCAAATCACAATTCTTTAAATATGCCACTATTTATAGTTCATTAACCACTTCAACTTCTACAATTGAAAGTCAAGACTATATTGCTATAAATAAAGGTTATGAAGAGACAACTCAAATTAATCCATTTGATATAAATGCAACTATTGGAATAAGAAAAATTGCAAGATTTGACTTTGAGTCTAAAAAACAAGTTTGGTATTATGGAGATGAAAAAAGTGTATCAGATTACACCACCCTTTCAAGATTCAATGGATGGGAGTATCTTTTTAACTATTCATTTATAAGAAACAGGTCAGAAAAATTTACTAACTCTGACTTTTGGATTAGATATGTAGGTGATAGATTAATCACAAAAGCACAAATTAAAAATGATGATATGAGAAACCTAAGTTTTTCATCATTAGATGTTAGATGGAGAGTTAATAAAGGGGGTTTAGACCTGAGTCTTGGGGGTGTAATAAGAAGGCATGATGTTTATCATTTAAATCCTATTGAGGATGTTTGGTCCAGTGGTGATGAAACTTTTCAGGAATTAGGTGAGCAATTTGGTTATTCCACACAATACAATCAAGGACAATGGCATTGGTTCAAGGATGGAGAGTTGCTTGCAACCTCAAATGATGAATTTTTTAAACATTATTTTGGAAGTGCAATTGCAGAATACAATCAAAACTTTTTGGATAACTTAGGAAGGGTGAATGAACTATCATTAGTATTAGGATTTTCATATTATTATTATAACACCAATCAATGGTTATTATTATGGGTAAATGCAATGCCTTTTCATTATGGTTTAAGTGATTACAGTCATCAATATAATGGAGTTCCTGTTGATTTAGATTTAGGAATGGTTGCAGGATGGAAGATGACAAAAAATTTAGGTGTTTTTATAGAAGTTAATTATTTGAGATACTGGGAAAAAGACATCTATGAATGTAAGTTTGGTTTTAATTATTTAATATTTTAAAGTATGATGAAAAATTGGTTTTTATTTTTTTTGTTAATTATTAGTTATGGATTTAGTCAAGATTATGACTATCAACAATTGTGCCTTGACTGTGCTGAGTCAGAAGGTTTCTATTGTGGTGATGACCCTGCAAACTGGACACAATATGCACCACTAGGGTGTGTGCAATTATCTTGGATTAATGATTTATGGGAAGATTGTGTAGATGCTAGTGATGAAAATGGTGCTGTTTCAACTTTGATTTCAGACTGTGTTCCACCACCACCTGAATGTGACACTGTATTTGTTGATGTTCCTGTGTATATATATGAAACTATTTTTCAAACTGATACTTTATATAATACAGAATATATTACTCAAATAGTAATTGACACTGTAGAGGTGGAAACCTTTGTTCCTGAATATATATTTCAAACAGATACTTTGTGGATGGATGGTGCATTAGATACATTATATGTTGATGTAATTCAATATGTAGATTTTTTTATATATGACACTATAATTGAAACTGAGTATGTAGAATTTTTTACTACTGATACAATAATTGAATATATAGAAATAACAAACACTGAATATCTTGATTGCAACACTGGAATGCCATGTGGTGAAAGTGCAATTATAGAAATAGAAAAAACAAAAACTAAAAAGAATAAAATATACACTATTGAGGGAAAGGAAATAAATAGGAGAAATGGTTTATACATAGAAAATGGAAAAATTAACTATAAATTAAAATAAATGAAAACACTTTTTAAAGACAAAAACGGACAATTAAGTTCAAAAAGGCTTTTCAGCTTCATAGCTTTAGCACTTTTTACATTTGGATATTTTGCATCATTATTTGGCACTTACTGCATTGATGATGCTTGGATTCATTCATTGATGGTAATAATCACAGGTGGCTTTATAGCTTCAGCAGCAGAAAGAAAAAGTTAAAATGGCAAAAGAAGTATCTGAAAACACAAAAGTTCAACTCTCCTTTAAAACACTGGGAACTATTATTGCTATAGTAGCAGGTTTTATAGGTATGTATTATTCATTGAGCATGGAAATTGAAACAGCTAAGAATTTACCAATTGTGGAGATTCCTGAACCTGAAATCACTGAAAAGGAATTTCAGCTTAAAATTGATTTGATTACGCAAACAGTGATGAATAATGCAGAAAAATTAGATAAAATAGAAACGCAGGTGGAAAAAATAGAGGAGAGAGTATATGAACTAAAATGAGGTATTTCATAAATATATTATTGTGGGTAATCGGATTTCAAGTTTATGGTCAGGACTTTATAAACAGCAAAGATTTTAATAAAATTATTAATTCAAACCAACCATTTGTGATTGAGTTCTGGGCAGAATTTAATGATAAAAACAAGTGGGAACAATTAGGTGAATTAAAGCAGTGTGGAGTTTATAGGTCATGCATTGTTAAAAATGAAGATTTAGCAGATAAATTTGATATAAAGGTATTACCTACAATAATAATATTCAACAATAGAAATGAAGTTATTAGATGGGAAGGGAACTTGATGTTTCAAATAAAACTTAATAAAAAAGAAGTTCAAACAAAAATTGATAGTATAATAATAGATAAATTTAGATAATGTTATTGACAAAAAATTTCACATTGCAAGAGATGGAATTTTCATCTACTGCTATAAAAAACCAAATTTCAAACAAGGCAGATAAAAAAATAATTGAAAATTTGTATTTTCTCTGCAAAGATGTTCTGCAACCATTAAGGAATGCAATTGGCAAACCTATAAAAATAACTTCAGGATATAGATGTGCAGAATTAAACAGGTTAATCAATAATGGGTCAACTAGAATCAGTGACCACATGAATGGGTTTGCTGCTGACATTCAACTTATACAAGACAATGAGGTTAAAAATGATGTTTTATTTAACACAATACTTGATTTAAATTTGCCCTTTAAACAATTAATTTGGGAGTTTGGTGACAGATTTCCACATGGAACTCCTGCTTGGATTCATATATCACACAGCAGAAAAAATGTTAAAAATCAAATACTAGAAGCATTTAAGGATAATGGAAAAACACACTACAAGATAATTAAAAGAGATACAGGTTTATGATTTTAAAAAAATTATTTAGTGGAGGAGGTGAAAAATTAGTTGATTCTGTTGGTTCAATTTTAGATAACCTTACAACCACAAAAGATGAAAAAGCTGAAGCAAAAAGATTATTAAAACAAGTTGTTTTAGATTATGAAAATAAAGCATCACAAGAAGTCACAAAAAGATGGGAAGCAGATGCGAAAGCAGGATGGTTGCCTTCTAATATTAGACCCTTAACACTTATATTTTTGACTTTTGTTTTTGTTATAATTTCAGTATTTGATGGAAATTTAGGTGGGTTTGAAATTGCACCTGCTTATATTCCAATATATCAAACTTTGTTGCTCTGTTGCTATTCTGCCTATTTTGCAGGAAGGTCCATTGAAAAGATTAAAAAGAAGTAGTATGAGGGATGAGATAATATTATGCATATCTGACCTACATTCACCCTATCAACACCCTCAAGCAATTTCATTTTTAAGGGCAATAAAAAAAAAATATAAACCCACAAAAATTCTAAATGTGGGTGATGAAGTGGATTATCATGCACTTAGTTTTCATGACACAGACCCTTCATTAGATAATGCATATGCAGAACTTGTAAAATCTAGAAAAGTAATTAAAAAGCTGCACAATCTATTTCCTGAAATGGATTTAGTTCATTCCAATCATGGTTCAATGGTATATCGTAGAGGAAAGGCACATGGTATTCCTAGACATATGTTAAAAAGTTATAATGATATTCTGGAAGTTGGAAAAGGTTGGAAATGGCATGTGGATTATAAATATAAAATGATTAATGGTCAATGGTTATTCATGACACATGGGCTAAAAAAGAATGGTTTGATGTTAGCAAAAGAAATGGGAATGTGTGTTTTGCAAGGTCATTATCATTGCTCATATGAAATCAACTATACCTCTTCACCACTTAGTTTGAATTGGTCCATGATGGTGGGTTGTTTAATTGATGATAAATCAATGGCATTTGCTTATAATAAGGTAAACAGTCAAAGAGTTATTTTAGGATGTGGAATCATAATCAATGGTCAACCTAAATTACTTCCTATGATATTGAAAAAGGGTGGAAAATGGAATGGTGTGGTCCATTAAAAATAGGGGTTGTTTTTTATATTCTTTTTTTTTATATTAACAATTCATTAACAGCTTATTAACCATTCAATGTTCATAACTAACAACTTTTTATTTTTTCTAATAAAAAAGTTTTCTTCAAATTTGTTTAAACAAAAAACAAAATCATGTCAAATATAAAAAACTGGTTAGTTGACCAAATATTATCACTAGATGTAGAATCATTTACAATGACAAAAATTGAACTATATGGTTTGACCATCAAACAACTACATGAATTATACTATGTATTACTAGCACAAAAAGAAATCTTAGACATAAATTAACCTTTAAAAATAAACATATGAAACAATTTGAATTTAAAAAAGTAACTACTGTTCCAAATTCTTATTCAGGGGGAACATTGTATTATTTATTCTTTAATGATGGAGAAAGGTCCTATAAAACCTGTATTGACTCAAGATTTAGAAACTATAAAAACTGGAAATGGCTCATTGAAAATGGTCAAAGGGGTGACATTGTAACAAATCTAAAAGTGAAATCAAAAGGACTTATTAATGCTGATAGTGTTCCAAATTATAGAAAAAACTTATTTATATGAAAAGAAAAGAAAAACTAAAATCGCTTTATTTAAAGTATGATTTAACTCCTGATGATGTTTTCACATCTCCACTTGGATTTACTATCATTACAAGGTCAGGAATTGATAAAATACAAGGTATTGAAAAAATAGAAGTTGCATACAATATAGAGTCTCTGGATGAAAAGCATCAATTTTGTGCTATTAAGGCAGTTGCAAAAAAAGGTGAAAGTTTTATAGAAACCTTTGGGGAGTCATCTCCAGTAAACACAAATAATAAATATCCTATTGCTATGGCAGAAAAAAGAGCAATGAGTAGAGCAGTTTTGAAGTTAACAGGATTCTATGAACTTGGTGTTTTTGGTGAAGATGAATCAGATGAATTTAAAAAATAAATTATGGAAAATGAATTATCAAAAATAAGTGTTAAAGAATTAGCAATTGAATTAGCTATAAAAAGACTTTCAGAAATATATGGTGAAGAAGCTATATATGTAAACAATTATGATGAATTTAGAGGTCTTGTGTTACATGAGAAGGTGAGGAAACCATATGAAAAAATATTAAATAATTATATATCAATAATTTTAAAAACTATTAAGAATGGAGATAAAAGTAAATTATAAACATACAGGACTAGAGATAAAAAATTCACCTCCTGATGTTTCTACAAAATGGTGCATTGCTTGTAAAGGTTATTTTGACCAATGGTATGAAGAAGAAGGATACAGAAACATGATTTTTGAAGGAACAAAAAAAGAGGTGGATGACTTTGTTGAAGATTTACATAAGGATGAAAAGGATTTCAAGGTAATTGGTTACTTTGAATATAATTCAGAAAAATATTATCATTTTATACATGGACCATTATGGAAAGAATTAATTTAAAAAGGTTAGTTGACATAGTATGTTACTTTAATAACATCAATAAAAAAAAGTTTTATTCATTAAGTTGTAAACTCAATGTTGTGGATTGCAGAATTGTGGTTGCATCTATAATGCACAATGAACTGAAAATTTCAGTTGAAGATATTAGTGATTCAATGACAAAGAGAGTTTCAACAATTATTAGTTATTTAGAGGACCATCATAATCAATACAATGAAATCAATCTTTATACTAAATTATATGACAATGTATTGTCACAATACTTAAAGCATCAAAATAATGAATTTAGCAGTGAAGTTGAGGAAATGATTTTAAAAACAAATTATGATTTAGAATTGGAAAAGAAATTAGAAAAAATAATAAATGAAAATACAAAACTTCAACAAATGCTTGAAAGGGAAAAATTAAAAAATAGATATAAACTTAAAAAAATAAAAAATTATGTATGACTATAATATTGCAGGAGAAATTAAGAAAATTAAACCTGTTCAAACTATTAACTCAAAGAATGGAGAATTTAAAAAGAAAAATTTTATTCTATTAATGGATGGAAAGTTTGACAATTATATTGAACTAACAATTGCAGGAAAAAGAATTGATGAATTTGATATTTCAGAAGGTGAGAGGGTGAATGTAAAATTCTTTATAAATGGCAAACAGTGGAAAGATAAAATCATTCACAATTTCAATGTCATTAACATAGAAATTTTATCATCTTATAAAACAGAAACAGATGTCAAATTCTCTTCAGTTGATGGAGTGGAATATAATAAACCAGATGAAAAGCAAGATGATTTACCTTTTTAATATGGAAGCACAAAATATTTTTAACAGTCAAGTGGTTTGGGGTTTTATTATATTAGTTATTATAATATCCACATTAACTGTTTTTTTAATAAACATGATTTTAAAATATATAGAATTAAAAAAAATTGTTTACAGTCAACAAAAACTTCTTCAAGAATTAACAACCTTTCAAATACAAAAAACTAAAAACAGAATAAAAAATGGCAAAATATAGACATGTTCACACAACCTTTTGGAACGACCCTTTAATATTAGATTTTACACCTGAACAAAAGTATTTTTACTTATATCTAATGACTAATGACAAGGTCAAGCAGTGTGGTATTTATGAAATATCATTAAGGCAAATTGTATATCAAACAGGGTATAATAAAGACACCATTGTGAATCTATTAAACTTTTTTCAATCACTTAATAAAATTGTTTATTCACCTGAAACAAATGAAATATTACTACTAAACTTTTTAAAGTATAATTCAAGTAAATCACCAAAGGTCATCAAGTGTATAGAGGATGAGTTAAAAAAAGTAAAGAATCCTGATTTAATAGATATGTTAGATGGTATTGATACAGTATCCATAGACTATACAAACGATATAGACAAGAAAAAGAAAAAGAAAAACAAAAATAAAAAAGAAAAAGAAAATGACTTTATAAATAAAGTATTAGAATATAATAATGAATTTAAAGAAATAATACCTGATTTTAATGATTACTGGTGTGAAAGTAACTTAAACAGTGAGTTGTTAAGATTTGAAAAAGAAAAGGTGTTTGACATAAAAAAAAGATTGGTGAGGTGGAAAAATAACAGCTTTAATAAAAAGAAAAATGATATGCCAGATTTTTATGATTCATATTATTTAAAAAGAATTAAAGATGATATTAAAAAAGTCAGAGAGTTTGAAAAACATTTGATTGATAATTGTGGATATAAAAAGAAAGTTAATAGTTATGATGGAAAAGTTAAATTTATTAAACAATGAAAAAAATAAATAAATCATATATAGAACATTTAAAAGAACAAAGGGAGACATCAACCCTTAAAAATAACAACAAGAAAAGAAAAAAATCTTTTTGGGAAACTTTTAAAAGTCTATTGTTTGGTAAATAAATTATTCCTATTATTGATTTAATGTTTGGGATTTTACTTTCATAAGTTGTTTCAGACATTTTATTCTTAAAGGTTTTTTGTTAGCAGAGGGGGTTTTTTTAATCCCCTTTGTGTTTTATTATGAAAAAAGGAGGTTTTAAATATTCGCCAAATAAAAGAAAAAAAAGAAAGGGTGTTCATTCTAAGAATGCATCCAAAGGTCAAACTGCATATAAAAAAAAATATATAGGACAAGGAAAATGATATATAAATGCAAAGATTGTAATATTGAAAAACATTTAATCAAAACAACATTGTTTTTTGTGGACAATGAATTGGAGGTGAGAGAAGCATTGTGTGATTGTGGAATCTATATGAAACAGGTTAAGGAGGAGAAATACAATGGTTTACCATCCATAATGAGGAATGAAAGGAATGGGAAATAAATATGAAATAGATTCTGATAAATTGTTATCTATAGCAAATGATAATGTTATTGACAGGGAGTTCAGTGAAACACTGAAAATAAAAATACCTAAATCAATCTACAAAGACTGGAAGAGAACTAAAAAAAGATTTGAAACCATATTAGGTTCAAAGGTTACTAATTCACAATTATTAGAATGGATGATTGTTGAGATTAACAATATGCCTGATGAAAGTTATCAGTAAAAAAAGAGGGAAACAAATAAGAGATTTAAACAAGGTTTATGATGAAATAGCTTTGGAAAGAGAGCATAAATGCACAGGGTGTGGAAGATATGATGTTCCATTGTCTCATTCTCATTTAATACCTAGAAGCAGAAGAAAGGATTTGATTACTAATAAAAAGAATATCACATATCATTGCTTATCTATGGGCAACAGAAAAGGATGTCATGAATTATGGGAGACACATGAAAGGGTTACTCTATTAGATTACTTTGATAATTTAGAAATAGTTAAAGACTTAGACATTGACTATTATAATTTAATTAATATAGATTAACAATGCCCAACTTCCCTGAACCAAAGAAAAAGAAATGGATTGTTAAACCTAAATCCAAAGCATGGAGTGATTCAACCTTTTATAATAGCAGAAGATGGAGAGCAGTCAGATTGAATTATATAGGCAGTAATCCACTGTGTAAATTTTGCAAAGAAAAAGGGTTGGTAGTAGAAGGAAAAGTAGTTGACCATATCATTCCTATTAGGCAAGGTGGTGATGAGTGGAATGAAAAAAACTTTCAGACCTTATGCACATCATGTCACAATAGGAAGTCAAGCAAGGAGGCTAAATACTACCAGTCTATTTTAAATAAAAAAAATAAATATTAATTTTAACTGTATATATAGATGATACTCTATCAATGTATGGGGATAACCCCATGTAATCCTTGAAAGGTAATTACTGTATAT
>WLWF01002263.1_pt1 | contig 14191 bp, 25 predicted proteins | sample 6718331 | NCBI WGS metagenome assembly WLWF01 (sample SAMN12718692, study PRJNA515312) | sponge metagenome | isolation source: marine sponge | host: Mycale hentscheli | place: New Zealand: South Island, Marlborough, Capsize Point | collected 2003-05-01
CTTTACCCCCGATAGGTAATAACTTTGTTCCCAACGGCAAAGGTAGCTTTCCTTCTGCATTTAACTTTTGACCCATTTCATATGGCAAATTCATAATGTAAGGCACATTTTCCATTGCACTTTTAATTTTATCTATAAATTGCTGTCTTTGTACATCAGCAAAATTTATAACATTCTCACCAAGCTGACTAATTGCGCCTTTTACTGGGTTTGCCATATCACCACGCCCTACATGACCAGTATCTGGCTTTAGTCTTCGGGCCGGGATTATCGCAGTTCATTCGAGATCTAAAGTTTTTACGATTGCCTTTTTGGTTTTTCTTGATCCGCATATTAGGATCGCCAAAAGTCACGCGCTTTACCTTGTCGCCGTCTTTCACATAAACCACAGACTTCTTTTTACCATAGGATGTTTCGCCTTTGGAAATACGTCTGGGTTTGTTTAGCGAAACCTTTTTGCCTTTATAGGTTGCCATTACTTTTTCTTTTTCTTTTGCTTTTTCATTTTTTTGAAATCAGCGCCAGTAATTTTGTTTTTAGGCTTGGCTTTGCTTGCGATCTTTTTTTGAGCTGGACTTAGTTTCTTCATTTTTTATGCACCTTTTGCACTTCAAAAGATGCTTTCTTGCTTGCACCTTTATGTGGTTTGTATCCACCAGTTGGATTTTTCATTAACTTAAAACCTGATCCAGACTTCATCCAATGGAATCCTTTAGGAGCTTCAACTGATTTTTTTGCCATTACTTTTTCCTTTTCTTTGCATAAACTTTCTTGGCTGATGTCTTACGCTTTGTAGCAGCCTTTGCCCCTTTTGACTTACACTGTGCCATTGTTGGCCTACAATATGGATAACCTCTTTTGGTCTTGGTTCTAGACTTACGTCCACAAGGCTTGCCAGTCTTGCAGTCAACCCAACCTTTGCCTTTGTTCTGACCAAACCAGTCTTTTAGACTGTTGCCACTACTTTTTCTTTTTTTTGGCACTTTTCTTACCCCAATTTTTCGCACCCACCTTGCGACACTTAACCAAAGCCCCAGATCCATAGGCAGAAGGCCACGTTCCACCATTTCGAGTGTAACGAGCCTTTACCTTTTTATAACAGGCATCTCTCTTTGGTTTTTTCTTTGCAGCCACTAAACTTGACCTCCTTGGTCTATTGTAGTATAATTTTTTTTTGTAAGAAAGGAATATAAAATGGATGAAACAAACAGAGATGAGCTGTTAAAAGAAGTTTGGCAAATCGTATTGTGTGAAACTGGTAAAACAGATTTATCTGAAAAAACACAGAGAAAGATAGATGTTTTAGAAGGTATGCTTAATAATGCTTTAGGTATAAATGATAAAAACATAAAACGCTCCATTACCTACGGTCTTTTAGTGCCTGAGTAAAAGCACTAACTTCATCAACCATTTGTTGATCTACTTTTTGTTGTATTGATGGAGTCATTAAAAATGCTCTTTGTGGATTTGCTTTGCCTGTCTCTTTTAGTCTTTCACCCATATTTTCAAAAAAATCTCTCCAAACTAAATCACCTGGTACATCTTTAGGTAAACTACCTTCATATTTTCCTATGACTTCAGTATTATATGTTTGATGAGTAGATGGAAAAGTTTTTGTGGATTCCAATGATCCAATAGAACGACCAGTTGTAAATGAAGGGGATGTTAAAAGTTCAGGTTCAGTAATTGATGCTCTTATAACACCGACATCAGGAAATCCTTGCTTCTTCCATTTGTCTGCATCCATTTCTTGCCAAAGTAACCTTCTGTCTGTACCTGCCATTTTGTCTATGTATTCACGAGCATTAGGATCTAATATCCCTACCCAATTAGGATCTACTGTTTCTTTTATTCTATCATCATATGATTTTGCTGCTTTTTTTGTTATTTTGCTTTTTTCAACAACTCCCATTGTTGCATTAGACATCATTTTTGAAAAGTCTCCAGATTGACCAGACATTGCGGTATACACCATCAAAGGATCATCCATTTCACTCATAGCTTTTGCTTTGGTTTCCATAGCTTGCTTTTCAGATGCCCAAAGACCTTCACCTTCACGCATAAATTGATTTCCACCTTGCATCTCTACAGGCTGATCCAACTTAACTCCTGCAATTTCATCAAGAGTTCCTCCTGCGTAAGTTCTGTCACCATATGCAGGAGTTAAAACTCTTCCTTGAAGTTCTGAAATATCAATTTCTTTTCTTGGAATAAGAACACCTTTATCAGTTGTCTTATATTCAATATCTTCAACAAAATCAGGAAGTTTAGTTCCACCTATACCAGCAGGATCTAATTGAGGCTTTGTTGGTTTTGGTAAATCTTTTAAAGCTCCATAACCTTCTTGAGAACGAATTATTTGTTCAGCATCAGGTCTGGCAGACAAATCTGCTTGAGGTCTTAACCTAACATTACCACCAAGTGCTCCTAATGTATTTGGATCAACTTCGATCCTATCCACAAAATCAAGAGCACCTCGACCTACATCAGAAGCTCCTTGGGCAACTCTTCTTGCTCCTGCCATAATTGCAGTTTTCGCAACATCACCGACACCAGGAACCAAACCAATAATAGTAGCTGCAGCTCCTAATCCACCTAGAGCCCCAATCATGTAGTAATTAGGGTTTTCTTTGGCTAGTTCCTCACCAATCATCTGGACAGTTTCGTAACCACCCTTGATGTCACCAATAATAGGTGTGAAGTCTAAGGCAACATTACCCACATCCTTCCAAGTGATCTCAGGAATATCGACAGCAAGACTTTTACCATACTCAGCCCACTGATCCGCTGTCCCACCTTGGATGGTTTCTTCAGCCATTAGGCTCTTCTTTTCCTAGGTGTCTTCCTAACTTTTTTTAGGTCAGCAGCAGTGATCTTTTTCTTATTACCTGCAACTGCAGCCAACTTCTTCTGCTTTGGAGAGTATTTACTATAAGGCATATTAACCTCCCAGAATTTTATTCATCATGGAGTGGACATCGTCACCAGAACCGACTTTCATAATCTTGACCTTAACGTCAGATCCATCGTGATGCATATCTTCTTCCATCATTTCCTCTTCTTCGTACTCATCACCAACGCCATACTGCATATGGTGGCATAGCAATAAAAAGTTGACGAGCTGATCGTCAGTCATTTCCAGACCTTCAGTGTCGTGAGCAAAGCCCATTTTCTCCATGAAGAGTTCAGCATTCTCTTCCATGTTTTCTACATTTACTTCAGCCATATTAGCCTCCTAAAAGTTGTGTCATCCCAGAGGGATCACGTTCCAAAGATTGACGCTTTCTCATTTCTCTCATTATTCTCATTTGCTCCATTTCTTCAGGTGAAAGATCTGGCATAACATTTGGCATTGGAACAGCAGGTGTCCCACCTTCTTCTGGAGTTACTAAGAAACCTTCTGGCTGACGCATCCTTGGACGGACGGATGACATTGCTGGTGGGTTATTCATGCGAAAAACACGCTCTTGCTCTTCCTGAACCCTACGATTGAACTCTGCATTATCTCGAATGGCTTTCTCAGCGTCAGTCATAGTAGATCCAGAAGATTCCATCATAAGTTCATCTGGAGTGATTTCCCCACGAGCAACTCTATCTGCGTAGGTATCTGGTGTCATTCTCTCCATGCGATCATCAACCTGATAAGTTCCCATGTCCTGAACAATCATACCAGCATTCTTGGCTGACATCATTTCACGCTCAGTCATCTCGACTGGGTTGCCATCAACCATATATGTCATGGTTTCGCCACCATCCATCATGCCACTAAATGCATTGCCAATTTTTTCCAGAATAGATCTAATGCCCATAAACTCAGGCTCAGTTAAACCTTTTCCTTGGGCAACTCTTGCTTTTGTTGTCTCCATACCTTGGACAATATCTTTTGTGCCTTCTGGGTCCATCTGCATAAGACCTTGTTGGGCTGACGTAATCATGTCTATTTCTGCCTGAGATACAGCTCCCATTCCTTGTGGACGCATTGGTGGAGTCATGCCTTGCATCTCCATGTCAGAGACTGCACCAGTGCCACCTAACAGCCTGTTCATTTGTTCGATTGTTTCTTCAGCCATACTAGCCTCCTTTTATGAATAATTAAATAAACCTGAATCAATCTCTGGATCGTACAAGTCAGTGTAAGTTGTGTCTTTTACAGTTCCGTCAGGGTTTAGTGTCTGAGTTCCAAGTAGGACATCTTCCTCACCGATCTTTTGAGATACTGTCGGTCCACCCAGTCTGACACCCTCCATAAGTTCAGGATTTAGCAATGCACCATCTGCACCATAATAAAGTTTGGTTCCGTCTTCTGCCTCAACAACTCGAACCATCTCATCAATGCCTTGTGTCGGTTGGTTAAATCTTGTGAGGTAACTGTTTTGAAATCTATTCCAAAGACCTCCAGATCTACCACCTATAAAGTCACCATATACATCTCGCATACCACGAACATCTCTTGTTCTCTGGTAACTGTCATCACCGCCAAAGTTATCAGCTAAATACGCACCAGAATCAATAACCTCATCAACTGGAGCCGTACCAGTGTAATCTTTTTCAGTCTCAACAACTTCTGTTCTAGGGTCATCAAATGGATCATTAAGTGAAACACCGTCAACAGTAGAAGAATAAGGGTCACCACCAAAATATTGTATCTCTTCATTCGTGTAAGTATTGTCAGAACCAGCATATGGTATGGTGTCTGCGTCTAAAGGATTAACTATGTTTGTATCACGAGGCTCGTAATAAGTTCCAGTATTTGGATTTATTTGAGTTGTTAAAAATCTATCTTCTAAATAACTTGTTCCAAATCTATCAATATAATCTTTAACTTCTTGAGCCCCAGCAGCTGCCTTGCTTTCGGCACTCGCCATTATATCAGCAGCTTCAGCAGCAGCTTGAGAATTATACTCGTTGCCAAATGCATCAAAATAACCACCACCGTCATATGGACCACTAACGCCTGTGTTTGCTAATGTGCTTGACAGTGCAGCAACTTCATCAGCGTTTATTGCTTCTGCCAATGTAGCATACTCATTACCCATAGCATCGTAAAATTTTGGTGCTAAATTTGTATTGTAAACATTACCTTGCCAAGTAAAAGTTTCCAAACCTGCAGCTCTTGCTTCAGCAAATGCATCATCAAAACTTTTAGTAGATGTCGTTGTGGCAGTTGTATCCGTTGTAGCTGAACCTGAAGAATTATAAGTATCTGTATCGGCAGTACCAAGAGTGACAATTTCTGTAACAGTATCAACAGCTGCATTTCCAACGTCACTTACAAAGTCAACAGCTCCACTAACAACTGAAGAAACAGCACCTCCTACAGATTCGACAGCGTTTGATATACCAGATGCAATCGATTCAAAAAAACCTTTATCATCATCGTCATCATTGCTAGAGCTCGATGATGAACTGGAAGATGAACTGGAAGATCCACCTCCACCCCAACCATTACTTCCTCCAAAGAAAAAGTAAGCAGGTACACCATTAACTTCCTGACCTGCTCCACCCATGCGTTTTAGCATCGCAGCTTCTTCAGGATTAATATAACTTAACTGGTGTGGCTGACCATTAATCATTGTGTTTTTAGGAATAGATTTTAGGGCTCCGTAATTTTTCATCCTGTGGCTGCTCCTTCTTGACTTGGCATCTCGTTAGGTTGTGGCATTGCAGCCATGACATTACCCAACGCACCAAGTTTTCCTTGCCTCATTTGCATTATTCTCTGCATTAAATATTCGTTTGCATCAAAGGGTGGCTCGTTCTGTGGTTGGTTTTCTTGTGGTAAACCGCCAAATGCAGCTGGATTAATAGGTCTTATTGAGGCTAGAAACTCATCCATCTTTCATTGCTTCCATTTGTAGTTTAGCTGCGTTCTTCTCACGCTCTAACTGTAATTCAGCCTCTAGCTTTAATACTTTAGCTTCTAAGTCTGCACGAGCTTTCGCTGCATCGATCTCCATGTCCTGTCGTGCTTCAGCCTGTTTAATCTCAATGGAAGACTTCGCCTTGGCTTGATCTGCTTGTATCTGTGACTGAGTTCTTAACTTCAGAGCCTCTGCCTCTAACTGGGCAAGTTGCTGTGCATATTGCAGTGGGTTAGCCTGTTGTCCCTGTTTGCCTTGAGCTTGTATCGCTGCAATCTCTTTCATCTGTGGAGCCTCTTGAACCACTTGAGCAGCACGTTGACTAATCAGGCGATCAAGCTCTGGATTGATATCCTGAACCTTGTAATCCTTATCAGCAAAGTCTGGAACTGGTGGAAGTGGCACACCGACACTTGCCTCCATGCGAGATCTGTACAGCAACGCAACGTGCTCTGCTATGTGGGCAATCAGTATCGGTTGCATGGCTGCAGCACCAGGATTACCTGCCAGTGACGGATCTTTGATAAACTGCATATGGACAGCAATGTGAGCCTCATGTTCTTGCTCGATAAATGCTCGAATAGGCTTGCCATACATGATTGCCATGTTCTCATCGATTGGATCTAGTCGTGGGGCATCTTCTGGTTTCTTCAGGATCTCATCGATATTTGGTATTCTAATCGCCTCATACATACGTTTGTAGGCTGCGTACATATCATGCATTTCAGGAGCTGACTGAGCCATCTGCAAGATAGCTTGAGCCTGTGCAATGCGTTGGGCAGAACTAAAGATGTTGGGGTCACTGACTGGGAGGATATCAATGCGATCATTGAAGTCAGCAGCCATGATTTCAGAGCTACTGCCTATCAACGAAAACGTAAACTGTTCAGGCAAGTTCTCAGCATTAAGATCAGCGATCAGCTTGAACTCTTGACCTTGAGCATAATGCAACCGTTTGTGAATCGCTGAGAAGGCTTTTGATCCTTGCTCAATAAGTGCGACTGTGGAGCCAACAGGTGCATTTGGATTTACGTCCCCAACATTCAAATCGGCAGTGCTTGCAAATCTCTGCCCTGCGTCTACGATAAATCCTAATAAACTAAATAGAGAACTACTTGGCTCCTTGAATGGCAATGGCATAATTGCCTTGTTGACATCATCAACCGTGGCATCGAGATCAACGAACTCACCAGGATTGACTTGAACCTCACCACCTGAAACTCGACCTCGTAACTTGAAGCCACCTTGCATATTGCTGAAGGCAGCAGAATCTAAGAGAGCTCGTAACGATCCAGTTGCTGCTTTGCCCAAACCACCAATGAGATGATATAAGCCAAAACCATAAAAGCCCAAACCAGGAAGGAACTTATAAGAAACAAACCAATCCCTCCTTTTTTTCATATCGTCTTCTTCACGCCAGTTTCTGCGTATGCTGACAATATTCTCATTATCGTAATCGACAGTCACAACATATGGAATGCCAACAGCATTCTCATCGTCATCGTCAATGTCATCCTCGAAGTTGTCGTAAACGTGCATCTCAAGCAATGTCATTACTTCATCTTGAGAATCATCACCGTACTGATCAACACCCTCGATATCACCGATTGTATCTCCAGATGGATCAATATCACCACCTGTGTCATCACTTGGCAGATAATACCCAGACTGGACGTATCGATTGTAGTCATTTTTTGGAATGCGGATAACGTGAGTATATCGAAGCGAAGTATAGAGATCCTTACTTTCTGGAGCCACTACAAAGTCTTCAGCCTTTACAAACTGCGAGCACTGGCGATCCATAGTGCTATCCCACCAGACCTTCTTGAAAGTCTGACCAACCAGTGGAAGGTGAAACAGCATCTGATCGAGGTCAGGAAAATACTCAGGCATTTCCTGCGTAATCTGGTAGTTCATATATTCTCGAACTCTGCGAGATTGATCTTCGAGCTCTTCATTTGGCTCACCAACAATCACGGTCTTGACTGGACCACCTGACGGATAGAGTTCTGCAATAGCCTTCGCATTGAACTGAGTTGCAGCTTCTGCGATCATTGGATGCACAACTATTGATAAACCACGAGTGGCACGTTCATCCTCAGATTCTTCCATGCCACCGTCAGGATCTAAAGTTTTGAGCCCCTTTTTGTAGCGTTCTTCCCACTCAGATCGAGCCTCACGGTCATTGTTGTAATATGTGATTAGTTCTGATGCTGAGTTGTTGAGATCTTTGCTCGACATATCTTCAGCAAGATTTGCGTCAAAGTTGGTGTCTGTCTCGACAACATTGTCGAGCTCTGGATCTCCGATTAAAACGTCATCACCAATTTCTTCAACTTGCAAATCATCAGCAGGAGCTGCTTCAGAGAAGGGAGCTATGGATTGTTGAATTGAAACTGGTTCTCTAGCCATACAGAGTTATCCTTCTTTTCTCTTCGTAATCATCTTCTTCAAAATCATTTGAGTGAGTAACGAACCACCCTTTTCTTAATCTCAGCCAAGCCTGAGTACAAGTATCCACCAAGTCATCGTGACCTTTTGGAAACTGAGCACAGGTGTCGATCAAAGTTTTAGCCCACTTTTTGTTTTTTGGAAAGAAAATTCTTCCGTCTTCCAAAAGTGCAGACGATGCGTGAGCTCGTGCCTGTTTATCTCGATCAGGATTGTAAGCCAAAACAGGTAATCCAGATTGGCGTAAATCTTGGAGCAGCGACTGACCTGACGCTCGTTTCTCAATTAGGATCGTGTCAGGCATCCACTCCTCATATGATTCTTGTGCCATCCTCCTGAGATCAGGATAGCTCACTCGATCATACCACATTTCGAGAACCATAGCGTTCATCTGACCATTCATCTTGAACACACCCCAAGTTGTGCGAGCTGAGTAGTCGGCTGTCTCTTTGGTGCTGAATGCAGTGTCATATGACTGGAGGACGTACTCAATATCTGGTAGGTCATCACTTTCCCAAGGAACCCACCACTCAGCCTTTAATATACCACCACCTTTTGGAGCTGGACGCTGTTGGAGCTGACCAGCAGCTGCATAAGAGCCCAGAGATCTCTCTAAATCTGTAACTGTCTTTTCATCCATGCGTTCAGGCCAAAGAAGCTCACCTTCCTTAGTTCTTGGATCTGTAAAGCCCAGAGATGACCTGACTGGCGTAGGATGTCCTATTTCGTAGCGACTGGGCAACATCAGGTGATCCCAGTCATCACCAAGCTCTTGTGAGAGTATATGACCACATAAATCTTGCTCATGAAGCCTCTGGGCAATGATAATAAATGCACCAGTCTTTGGATCGTTCAAACGTGTCTGCATTGTCTGATCCCACCACTCCATGACAGAGGTTCTCATGGCTGAAGACTGAGCGTCACTTGCTGATGCAGGATCATCGATTAAGACGATGTCACCACCATCACCAGTAGCTGCAGCACCAACTGATGTAGCTATACGATATCCAGTAGCAGAGTTCTCAAATCGACCTTTAGTATTTTGATCAGATGTCAAGGTAATATCTGGATAGTGAGCCTGATACCAAGGGCTCTCGATCAGCCTACGGCACTTGGTGCTATCTCTGATCGACAGTGAGGCTGCGTAAGATGCATACATAAATTTCATGGACGGATCTCTGGTCCAAGCCCAAGCTGGGAGTATGACAGCGGTGGAGAGACTTTTCATGTGCCGTGGAGGTATATTGATGACCAGACGTTTGATATCACCCTCGATCACAGCTTGGAGGTGCTCATTTATTGCGTCTATGTGCCAGTTGTTTAGGAACGGCACACCAGGCTCGATTGTAGCCCAACTAGCTTTCGTAAACGCCTTCAATGATCTGCGGTATTGCTCCGCTTTCACCTTCTCTAGCGTCAGCCCTGCTAAATGCTGCTTCAATAGATTTGAGCTGTTCATCAGGTATCCTTGTTAAATCGATAACGTGTTTTTGTTCGACAGTTGCTTGCACTTCTTGCTTATCAACCCACCCTGCTCTGTTTTTGAGATAGAAAATAATTGCAGTATTGTCTCGTTCCACAGTGGCATTCTCGAACAGAGCATTGGTCACGGCATCAATTCCAAGAGCCTGACCCCTTTTTATAGCTTCTGAAAATTCGGAATTTTCTGCCTGATGAAGCATGAAGGTTGACAGATGAATGCCTAGCATTCCTGCACATTGTTCTTTCGTTAAACCCTTTGCCATAAGGAGTTCTGTCTTCTCAAGAACTTCTTCAGTGATCTCGAACTTGGGTCTACCGACTGGATTTTTTTTCTTTGCCATTCCTAACCTTTCTTGCAGTGGTAAGCTGTGTTTTTATTAATATAATGCAGAATCCAAAAAAAAGAAAGACCCACCGAAGTGAGCCTAGTTTATCGAGCAGTATTTTTCTCTTATCACATAGCGAGCATGATAACAACTCCAACGACAACAGCCACTGCGAATGCAATCCCAGCGAGTATTTCTTTTGTAAAGAAGATGAGATTTTCTGGCTTATCATCGTGAATGGTTATGTGACCTCTGAGTGATATTGCGATATGTTCACCAGTTTGCACTGGAGTTTCTCCAACTTGTGTGTGGACAAATAGGTTTGGGCTCCCTCTTCTTTTGCTTGAGTTATCTTGCACCCACTGTGGCATATCTTGCTTTGCCTCGAAGCCTTTAAATTTCCAAGATTTAAGTATCATGATTTATTCCTTTCTTACATAATCATTGCGACAATTATTGTTCCAGCTATAAAGCCTATCAGTGATATTATCATTAGCTACCCTCATATTACTTTTCTTCGTTCTCTTTGTCTTTCTTAGTTTCTATTATACTTATATTTTTTTTATCGTTTATGTCTTCTATAATTTTGCCCCATTGAGCATCAAGACTATCAACATGACCACCAATTTTTTTAGACATTAATATTTGCTTTATTTTTCTTATAGCATCAGGTGAAATCATTATTTGTACAGTCTTATAGTCATCCATTATTCATCCTCCTCGAATATTGAATTACCCAGATCGATTGGCAATTCTATTGTTGTAATTCTGTAGTCACAAGAGGTACACACTCTCCGTCTTTTGAGTGTTGGAAATCCATATGCCGTGTGTTTTCTTGAATCTCTTGCTTGCATTTTTTCATTACACTCTGGGCAGTGTGTGACTGTTAGTGTCATTTGTTTATCTTTCCTTTCTCATTATAAATATCGATTAGTTTTGTGTCATCACTTTCTTTGACAAAGAATTTATCTGGAAGTTTAGGCAGTGACACGACACTTGCTTTGACTTTTTTGTATGGATTAAAAGTCTTAGAGCTGAGTGAATCTTTACAGAAGTATTTATAGATTTCACCCAGACTTCTTTTGGATGTCATGATGCCTCCTTTGTTTCACTAAAGGAAGGTATTGGATCACTGACTGACTTGATTGAGCACTCTTCACTTTCGAGCTGATAATTTTTGTGATTGTGACAGTTATCAGTGAATAGCAGATCTGGGTCTTGATCATCCATATACTCATTTATGTAATGCTTATAATATTGATCCTCAGTGCATTCTGGCTGATCCATTGGATCATCTAAAGTTTCAATTTCACTTTCGTGATATGATTGGTAGTTTTCATCCACAAACTTAATGAGGTCATCCATATTGATGGAGCATCTAACTTTGTAGATTTTCACATCAGTCTTTTCGATTGTTAAATAGAGATCCATTATATTTTCCCATCTATTACATCGTGAGCCCATTTAACAAAAGAAGACATTTGAGATCCTTCTTTAATGTTATTATTAAAAGCACATTCTTTGAGAGCAGATGTTGGCTCAAGGTCATCGTGCATCGACATTAATTCAGAAGCCTCATCAAAGATTGACCAATATTTTTTAAGTTGATTTTCCATTTTTTCTTCCTTTCTAAAAATTAATTATTAATCAGTAAATTCTAAAGTATCTTCTTCATCAGTTTCACTATCATCTGAACATTTAGGGTCATCTAAATCTAAAGATACAAATGCGTGTTGTGGACGTTTAAAACCAAATGAACCTACCTCATCAAAACCATAAAGAACTAAACTATCTTCTTCTGGAGATTGACCATAATCATATTCAACCAAATCGTAACCAGAAGGAATAGTACCCTCGTAAGTATTGATGTCTTTGATAAGTATTATTGAATGTGCCATTTTTTCTTCCTTTCTAAATAACTATAACTAATCCTACTATACTGTATATAGTATAGCAACCCCTAATATCAATAAAATGTAAAAAAAGTTTTCAAGCCAGATTTAGCTTCACTGGCATATACCAACCCTTCCTTCGATCTCGATCACCTTCATCGTAGTTTCTCTCCCATCTCAGGACATTCACTTCATCACTTTCTTCAGATGCAATCATGCAAGCCACCATGACTGCGATTGGATCTCCACCTCCTGCCCAGAGCAGATAGTCATCTGGACTAAAACCCTCCATTTGCTTTCGAGCTGTATCGACAGCCTTGCTTGGTTCAAACTGAGGTTTGTCTTCAGGCTCAAAGATTATCTTGAGCTTACCATAGCGAGCTGCATCAGATAGATCTGGAGTCCACCCAAATTTATTCTCTCGTGGTCTTGTCACAATGTAGACTGTGTTTGTTTCCGTAGTCATATCGTTTCCTTTCTCGAATAATAATTACGTCAATTCGTCTTATTTATGGCATATACCAAATCTGCCATAATTCACTCTGCTCTTCTTCCTTATTTATATAGTATATATTATTATTATTATTATTATTACTATATATATGTCATACTGTCATACCCACCCCCTATACCCCCCACCTATAGGTATGGGGAGGGAGGTAGAAAAGTGCTCTATAGTGTCTGCCAATATGACATAAATGCCATAAATACCTAAACCTTTGAAAAGATTTACAGAAACACCATTTTTAGCCATGTCATAAATACTGTCATTAATACTGTCATAAATACAATTCGACATTAATTCACCAACTTCTCAGGTCTTGGGAGTGGACGTAGCCACTCATCTTTTGATTTCTTATAGAAGATGTGTTTGCCTATTCGCCTAATTCTTTTGAGCTTGTCTGCCCAGTAGGGATGGACATCATTGTTATGATAGTGAGTAGCCTCAGATCCGATCACACTGATGTAGTCACCATCCTTGAGCATGAGTTCTGCGAGAGCTTTGGAGGTTCTCAGTGAGTTCTCTTCTCTGGGATAGTCTGACTTACCATCGCACCACCAAGAGAACTGACAGCCCTCTGAATTGTCTTGGAGCACAACGCCACAGATATCATTAGGATAGTTTGGTGAAGCCACTCGATTGAGCGTGACTTCTGCAATTGCGATCTGACCTTGAATTGGTTCTGACCTCGCCTCGAAGTAGATATTAAGTGCGAGACACATAAGTGCTGTTTCTAACATTTGTTTTCCTTTCTTAGATAATCCATTTAACTTTAGTTTCTGTAATGTCTTTCTTCCAGACAAACCATGCGAATGCCATGACCCCTCCAGACTTAAACTTGCCATCGACATTGAATGACAATCTCTTCGAGAACACCCACACAGTAGCTGGTGGATGCCTACTAAAGAACTCACCACGTTTGATACCCTCAAGGAACTGTAGACGCACTAGGAGAGCTAATTTGGTTGCTCCCAGATCGAGTGCCTTCTGTGCGAACTCGTGAGCCAGAGAGAATGGTGGGTTGGTTATGATACTTGGTGCAAGTAATTCCTGCTCGAACAGAAAGTCTCGACCACTGCTTCCATATCCATAGTCAATCAGGTCTGTAGATATGACAGTGTGATTTCTTCTCTCAAGCATTTTTGATATGGCTCCGTCACCACAGGCTGGCTCCCAGACATCCACACTAAAATACTCACGGTTGAGGAGAGCCTGTGTTGCTGAGTCTGGAGTGGGATAGAAGTCATTTGCATTTCGCTTTTGACTGCCATCAGATCCAGTAATTTTTAGGAGTGAGCTCATACATTCCCACCTTGGAACTTAACAGCTTTAACTTCTGGCTCTGGTTTATTTGCTGACAGCTCTCCACCACAGGCCATATATCCACACGAATCAATCCAGTTATCGCCTGAACTTGGATTGGATTTAATGCGAGCAATCTTGAGGAGTGTCATCATGACTGCAACATCAGACGGATTTATTTTACGTTCTAAATAAGTACCCCAGAGATCACCTATCATTTTGAAGTTGGCTTCCATCTCACCATGCTCGTTTTCACGTTGCTTAGTGACATATTGCTTTGCCGTATCGAGGATGTCTGCTCTTGTATACTTGGTCATTTTTTTTCCTTTCTTTGATAGTTTGTCTAGATCCCATTTAGCCATTAGGCTTCTCCTT
>WLWF01002264.1_pt1 | contig 14189 bp, 18 predicted proteins | sample 6718331 | NCBI WGS metagenome assembly WLWF01 (sample SAMN12718692, study PRJNA515312) | sponge metagenome | isolation source: marine sponge | host: Mycale hentscheli | place: New Zealand: South Island, Marlborough, Capsize Point | collected 2003-05-01
ACACTCATTTATATTATTACTTAGATAATAAATATAATAAATTAACCCTACCTCAAAAATCATATCCATGTAAATTAAATGTTTCAATAACATAAAGTTCTTTATATTACTTTTTATTTTTTTTCATTAACTTCTGTTGTTCCTCCATTACCATTTGAGCTATACCCAATTGATTCGTAACATTCTTAGATATTTTGTAGATCACAGCACTATCATTGTTTACTCTTGAGAATTGTTGATTAGGGTCGTGTATTGAAGTTGTAATACTTGTAATCCTTTTCTTTTTAGTTATTGTAAATACATAATCAGATTCACTACTGAATATAAAATCGTTCCCTGAGTATTGTTTATCACACACGGTTACAACTGGAAGTTTTGATTCATTATCTTCACCCCCTAAGTAATGTGGTTTATCTATAATATCAGACCTTATGCAATAATAAGGTTTTAACATTTTTCGTGGTAAGTTAGGAGCAAGTAATCTTAAAGATACTGTGTTCTGAGAAATAGCAGGTGAGAATTGTTGTCGCCCACTTGTCAGGTGAGTATTCAAGGGATTACCACCTACGGTTGAAGGTGTAGGTATTTGAGTTGAAAATATAGAAGCACCAAACTGATTAACAATATAATCTCTCGTATCTGTAGATACGATATCTGAATTAGTTGTAACTATTCCTAATTGTTCTTTATTAGAATTATCAACTCTTTGTAATCTATTATTTCCGCTATTCAGTTTACTATTTAATGAATCATAATCCCAACCCAACAATGCCCATAAACATGAATCCCACTGCTCTTCTGTAAATCCAAAATCAGAAATGAATACACCGGTAGGAGTATCAAAGATAGCCCAAGGAGATATATTACGATTCATATTAGATATCTTCCTTTTTATAATATCATTAGTAGTTGTATCAGGAAACTTAGTACCACCATAAGAATAATCAACCTCAAAATCAATATCATAAGGTCTCATATCAGGAGTGTATACATATTGATTAATTCTTTTATTGATCTTATAAACAGTATTATTTGCGGTCTGAGTATTATCAGGAGCAGGAGTAAACTCGTCCACCTTTACACCTGAATCACCAGCACTAAAGAAAGATTGTCCTGTTAATTCGTTTGTATGTAATTGTTTGAAAAAGAATCTTGATTCATTTATATCATAATCAAAAATAGGATTAATAGCTCCCACATAATTATATCTTAAATGTTGTGCTGTAGGAGTTGCAGTTCCACATAAAACAGACCTCGCCGTTGCCTCAGCACTCGCCTTCTGTTCTACTGGGTCTGCTTGTATTATTCTATTCTTATCACCTATACCCCAGCAATTAGCACTCCCATAATCTAATTCTAATCTCCCATTCCAACCTATCATGGCTGCTGTCCCATAGGCGTTAAAATGAAAATCAAAACCTATCTTTGTACCTGAAATAAGATTTCCATTTTGACTATTAATAAACAAATCATTATTTATACCCCCTATAAGTTCAGGGTGTAATACAATACTATATCCGTCCCTTGTAGCTATTCCATAGGATAAATTGTTTATATCTGAACCGTCAGTATACACCCCGTCATTCTTTTTATCAAAATAAAAGAATAATGGAAGTGATTGTTCAGACTGAGCCTGTTTAGTCAGACCTGTATTATCGCCACCTAAGAAGGTACTACCAAATCTAGTATTACAATGAAGAAATCTCATATTATCAACTGAATTGACTATATCATTAAAAGGAGGTTGAACTTCTTGTGCAGTTCTATTACTAAATAATTCAGGGTATAATCCCTGGGCTTGAATTAACTTCCCTAAACTATGAATCTTGTCCCATGATATGTTAGTCTTTACACTTGAAGTAGTTCTATTCGCTGGGAGGATATTCTCAAAAGTAGTATAACCCAAACCATATGCAGTCCCCATGAAAGTGTGACCTGCCTCAACTATATCAGGTCTCTTGTGATATACATTATAATAATTAGATTGATAGTCTAAAGATTCTTGTTTAACCTCAGCACTGGATTCAACTGTAGCTTTATGAAATGAATCCCACGCACTTTTAGACATAGTCCTATCTGAACCACATAAGAAAGGTTGAAATGTATTTGTATCGTATGAAACAGTCAAATCATGTATAACACCGTCTATTTTATATTGAAATACTTTTCCAGGATTCGCATTCTTTAAGGTTGTAGTTATTTCAGCACTAAGATTACCTGGGCTATTAAATCCAGGTGTCACTTTCAAATCAATTTTATTTTTATATGTTTTATAATTCGTCTCTTCTATAAATAAATAGTCTCCTCTTTGACCAGGTAGATTTCCCTCAGGTCTTTCTATAGTTTCCCTTAATGCTATGGTTGATTGTGCTCTCATTAATGTATACCTTGAGTTATCTGTTTTTAATCTGTAAAATCCTGTTGTAGTATCAGAAGCATTTGAAGTATCTATCCACATATAATCGTCTACAACAAAAGACCTATCTCTAATCTCATAATGAGGACGACCCCTTTCCACAGAATCATGTCTATTCCAATTATCACTCCAATATTGAACTGGGTCTGTTTCCGTTCCAGTAGGTATATCCCACGCCCACCTACGAGGTAAAAATATTGTTCCATTATCCCCTCCAGCTGTTAGATAATGTTCAGTAACTATCATAGTTTCATTATCCTTAGGAATAAATGTTTCAGTATGTTCTGTGCTTGATAATTGTTGTTTCCCTGTAATTAATGGGATTCCAGTATCTTCAAGTGTAGTGGGATATTTGTCATTCTCAACTGTATATGTTATCGTCTTATTTGAATTAAGAGATTGACCTTTTAATTCAATTGTATCAGAACCAGCTCCTATCTCTGATATATATGCTGCCTGAACAGCAACTCTATCTCCTACTTCTAAATCTATACCGTCACCTAGTTCATTCGTGAATAATGCTGGGTTTGAATTATTTCCTGATTTTGCTTGTACTGAATGAGCTCTGTTACAATCCACAATCGTTAGATCCACATATTCATTTACGGACATTTTATTATAATATATATATTATATTATTATTCTAACCCTAATATTTGTTTTAATATAGGAACTTCTTTACCGTCGTATTTATGTTCAAATCGTAACTCGTCACTATAGAACATAGACTTATCAACTGAATTACCGTCGTGGGCTACACATATCATAACACTTCTAATATCTGTTAAACCTATATTATGTCTCTGATTCTGAACCATACCCACCCCTTCACCTTTAGAGTTTTTATGATATCCACCCATAGACTTAAAATGTTTTTTAGTATAACACATTGTCGCTTCATGTATCTGATATAATTCTGTGCATTGAATACCTGTCATATTAAAATCTTTTAATGGATATGTGAACAACATTCCATTTGAACCAACTAAACCTTTCTTTTCGTCCTTTAATACATGATAAGAATATTGAATATATTGTGGATTATAAATATCGTCGTCGTCCATATTAATTAATATTTTTGAATTAGATAATTTAACTAATTCATTTCTTTTTTCTCCTATTGTCTTTTTTACTTTAGTTCTATGATATACTAATTTCATAGGATAAATATCTGTTTGTAAACCAGCTATATTATCTGTAAATGGTTCTGTACCGTCGTCATATATAACTACCTCTAATTTATTGTGAGGATATGTTTGACTCTTTAAGTTACTAATAAATAAGGGTAGAAACTTAGACCTATTGTATGTAGGTGTAAGAATTGAAATATTAGGATAATCCATTATATTATAAAATATATATTAATTTTAAGTTTATGACTTACTTCTTTTGTCTGAAATGAAGAACCGCCATTGTCTTCCCCCTCAAATCAGTTGCAAGGGTATTATCAGCATTTACAATATCAATATCAAAATTACTGGCTATAATCTCATTCGTATTATTTAAATCAAGATATACTCGTTCAGCAGGTTCAAAGAACAATGCTCCTACTGATTGATCTGTTCCTGTAGAGAACCTGGGAGCACTATAGATAATCTTTGACCTCGCACTCTGTCCAGCATTATAAGAATTAATATTGTAATTATTTAATCTTAAAAAGATTGAAGTTGTGGATTTAACTACAGGAGTTTTCTCAGAAGTAAATACCTTCACTATAGGTGGGCCAGTCTCTTCAGTTGTGTATGTAGACACAAATGGAACATTAGGGAATCCAAACAATTCGTCTGTTAATGCCCTTTCGGTATTAGGGAATAATACTGGATTCGGTTTCATAATCATGACATATCTATAATCTTGAAGTAAACCGTCTCCGTCTAATCCCTTATAATTGTGTAGGTCTGCTACAAGAGAAGTTGCGTCAAACTGATTATATAATCGTGTATCTACTTCACGACCTAATCTCCTAATCAAGTCATTTGCTCCTAAGTATGCCCACCAATCATTAGCAGGGTTACCATACTGAAAATTAGGTATAACTCTACCACCCCATTTATCAACTGTTATAGCTCCCTGAGTTGATCCTGCTTTACCCTCAATCCATATCCAAGGATAAAGATTTCTACATGTATCTGCAACTGGTTTGAATCTCTTATCCTTCAATGCTGCTCCTCCAGTAGTATCTATCATTGTAATATATTTACCAACACTCGCACTATACACCTGTACCTTAATCTTTTCATTTGTTACTATAAACTTAAGTTTCTGTAATTGTAAATTAGTAGAATTAGTGCTCCAATTATATTTATCCGGGTAAGTTGTTGCGTCAAAATCTCCATTATCAAGGTAATTTATTTCTCTCATAAATAATGGTTTATCAGGGTTGTATTGTGGGTGATCATTTTCCTCTACTAAATGAAATGCCCTGAGTCTTCTATCTTGTCCAGCTGCCCCCTGTATCCCTCCAACCATAAAATCACATTGAAGAGAAGGATATACACCCACCTCACTCTGAGTATTATTTACAAGTGGATTGTTGCTCAACCTTCTTCCTGCAGTTTCACACCTACTTAGACCCACCGCCCATGATATTGAACTTCCACCAGGTTTTAAATCTGTTAGGTCTACTATGAACTCACCTTCTTTCAATGAGAGTGGAGTATCGCCTGAGAAACCCTGGTTATTATATGATTTAGCTTTCTGACCTGTAGCTGTCAGTTTATTTGAGGAAAACGCAAGACCACCCTCTTCCCCAGTGGTTCTATTTACATTTGTCCAGTTTTGAGGTTTGTTATTTAATCCACTACCATTTGTTCTCTGTTGAAATCTAAAATCAAAACCTTCAAAGGTGTAACCGTCTGTATCTCTCTTCACCTTACATTCCTGAAGACCCCAGGTTTCAGGAGTAGGTACACCATTATTCATACCAGGTGTAATATGTTTCAGAGCTGTTTCGTCTGAGGTTGCTGTTGTATTCCGTGTAATACCCAGGTCTGTATAATGTGGAGCACTGGTGGTGAGTTCGATAGGTGCTGCCTCCGTGGGTAATACACCTAGATATTCATACCATATTGACGCAGGATTTAAAGAGAATGCTCCTTCTTTATTAACCTTTAAACTTTGAAGGGCAACTTCAGAATTAGGAGGAATCTTAAGTTCACCGTTCAAATGATTACTAAATGAGAATGGAGACTGGAATTGACTTGTCCTTACACCTGAGCCTTCTATTTCGTTTGAACATATAACAAGTGACATTTATTTATAATTTATATATTATATTTTTTTTATAATATATAATTATAAACAATTATGGTGAACTGGAATAAAGTTGAGTATGATTCAAAAAGGGGAGAAATTCATGATATGTATTTGAAAGATATGTATAAAAGACTTGAGGAGGAAGGTAAGTTCGTCACAGGTGAAGATCAAACACCAGGAGATATTGTTGAAGAAGTAAAAGAAGTAATAAAAGAAGTTTCAGTGAAAGAAGCTTCTGAGGAATAATTATATATCTTAAATATATAAATGCCCAAGAAAAAGAAAGTAGTTGCAACCATGGATATGGTTACTAAAAAGAAAATTAAGAATCACAAGAAATTAGGTGATACTGAAAATGAGGTTATTGAATATAAGAATAAAAGGAAGAAAATTAAAACAAAAGTATTTGAAGGTAAAAAGGGTGGATATTAATCCTCGTCCTCGTCTATACCGTATTTCATTTCTTCTATCTTCTCTTCGTCTATTTGAATGTTTACCCAACAGGGTTCACGCTTCTTAGTATTTTCATTTGTCCTCTTTGTTTTAAAAGCTCCCTTAGGAGTTAGATAATTTTTATATTTTTGTGAAGATAAGTTGATATTACTTTTCTTCAATAACATTGTAATCTGTGAAATAGATACAAAGTCTTTTGCGTCTTCGTCCCAGTTCTTATCACCCAAGAATCTGAATAGAGATAAGAACTTATCCTCTTCTTTTTCTTCTTCCTTGAAATCGTCCATTTCTTCCTTCATACATTCAGGGACTTCTACCCTTGAACCATAATGATTAAATAGGATATGAATGAATGCGTCTATGACTTCAGGCTTCTTACACCAGTATTTAATATCGTCGTCCTTAGGGAAGAAATTACATACATTCTCCATAATCTTTTCACCATTCTCGTCTGTGACATATTCCATATCGTCTCCCTTCATAATCATTTTAGGTCTCATTAAAGGTTTACCTAATCTTTCGTCACCTTGATTCAAGAACTTACTAGGATACTTGAACATATATGAGGTTTCCTTTGTGTCAGCTGGTTCAATAGGAGGCAAGTCATTACAGAACATACAGACCCGAGCCTGAATCTTGAAATTGATTTCGTCTTTATGATTTACCCTTGCTTCAATCTTATCTCCACCTGAACTCAACTTCTTAAGGACATTACCATTGATTCTGAACTTACCTTGAGAATCTCTTGTTATCTCATTTGTCAATAACAATCTCTTAAACTCAAATGGTACTAACCATGATAATGCTTTAGCACTATCAGCCTGACCTGCTTTGAATAGAAAGTTCTCTGAATTAGTTGCCCTACAGTAATCAGTAAAACAATTCTCAAGTAGACCTACCAATACACCCTTACCACAATCACGCTCACCAATACCTACTCCCCAATTCTTATCTTCAATATGACCAGCAACACCACGGACAATATAATTTAACCAGGTGTCTCTCAGTTCATTATTATTATTAAAGATAGGATCAAGAATCCTGTCATATACAGCTTGTATCATTTCAGGTGTAGCTTCCTTATAATCACGATTAATTTTGATAGTTGTATGAGTATCAATGTCATAAGGTTCTAATTTACCCTTTTTGAAATCATAATATCCATTTTTGAAACATAATTTATAAAGGTTACTTGTCCATAGTTTATCTACAAAATCTTCGTCCTCTGTAGGTTCTACATATTGAATCATTGCATTACAGGATTTAGCCATTGTAGAATATGGTTGAATGTCTTTTTCTTTTTTGAAGAAGATATTCATATTACCTATTGCCTTGATTAATCCTCTTTTAATTACCTTTTCATTTGTAGTCCATACATTATTCACTCTCATAAAGATTCTTTCCTGACTAATTACATAATCATTCTTGAGTTTATCAGTGATATAATCACCACCCTCTTTATCTGATTCAATTACAATAATATTATCTAATTCTTCTATATGTTGAAACTCCTTAATCTTAAGGTCAACAAAGAATCCTGTTTCTTCATGAATATGTGTTTTGAGTCTTTTAATTAATCCAGTAAAATCTTCGTCTTCTTCTTTAATTTCTAAATGTAAACCGTCGTGAATTAGAGCACCCACCCTTCTTTGTTCATTAGTGGTTAGTCTTTTATACATTGAAAGAAGACACTTACATTCTAAGGTTTGAAGATAATAACTCATAGCAGTCCCCGCACAATTGTAATATTCTTTTCCCTTATTCTTTTCTGCCTCCATTCTGTATTTTAATAATTCCTCAGTATTCAATAATGTTTTTACATTTTCTTTTAGTTCAGTATGAAGGTCAAGAATAATTGAACCCTTAAGGTTTTCAAACTCAAAACAATTGTCGTGACACCACGCCCTAACTGAACCACCATAGAACATTCTCATTATCAGAATCTTACAATTATCTCTACTGATTCCATGTTTATTCATTTTCTTAAAGAACTTCTCACGACTCTTATTGTATGCAGTTAGAACAGGACATTCATATCCTTTATCAATAAACACCTGTTCCAGTAGAACTGGGTGACAATTTACAATATCTAAATCAACATAGTTTTTCTTACATAGAGCACTCTTCATTTCTCTCCACTGGAAAGCCTGAGCCATACAGCTCTCACCGTCCTTGAGTGCCTTGACACGAATATTCAATCTACCTATTTCATTTTGAGTATACTTGACTTCAACTGATCCACCCTTTCCATACTTAAGATATTTCTTGAGTGAGCCTTTAGTTTCGTCGTCCAGTATATCACAATGAAGAAGTTTCTGAGCATTTGAAATGTCATATCGTTCCTTAAGAGTAAATGAATCCATAATAGATAGTTCAGATAATTTTTTGTAAATCTTATTTTCTCCCATTTTATTATACTATATAATATAAAATAATCTTTAAATATAAACGCACATAGAAAATAAAATAATACATGATTATGTATTTTTATAATTTTTATACACCTTAACAAGTAGTAAGTATAAAAGTTATTGATAAAAAGTATGTTAAAAAGAAAAGTTTAATTTTCACGCAGTTCTTAAAATATGATATTTCTTTCATTTAATAGTTCAACTTTATTCGGATATTTTTCCTTAAAGATATCTAATTTATCATTCTTTCTATAGTAGTAATATTGACTTCTTGCACTCAGGAAATCTTTATCTTGTTCATATTTTTCCTTCTTGTTTTCTTTATTTAATCCATAATAATTCCTGGCTCTTTCACGATTCTTATTTTTGAAATCGTCAGTATCTTTAATCAATTCATATCTATCCTTTTCCTTCTTTCTCTTTCTCTCATATTGTTCCAGCACCTTCTTTATTCTTTCAGGGTCAGTAATAGTTGGATTCATGTTTATTATATACTTATATATATATTTTTATTTTTAAATATAAACGCTATAATATAAAATAAAAAGAAATTCATGTTATGAATAAATATCTATTCTTATAATAAATGCCGTTAGACAAACAGGGGAATCCTATATTATATAAACCGTGGGTTAGTAAATCGAAGACTAAAAAATATAATGTATATGTAAAAGTAAATGGTAAAGTTAAACAAATATCATTCGGTCAAAAGGGTATGGGACAGTTCAAAGATAAAGGTGGTAATTATAAATCTTTAGACCACGGTGATAAGAAACGCCGGGACTCCTATCTTGCAAGAGCTAAAGGGATTAAAAATAAGAAAGGTGAATTAACATGGAAAGATAAGAATACTGCTAATTATTGGGCGGTACATTATCTATGGTAATATCTTTACCTCAGGTTCAGGCTCAGGTTCTAATTCTTGGGATTCAACTCTACTTAATATCTGATCTTCTTTGACAAGTATTTCCTTCTCTTTTTTCAATATCTTATCCTGCTTCTTTTCTTTTAATTTAGTTGCCTGGTCTTTCAATCCTTTCATTTCGTCCTCTGAAGGTGGTCTTCTCTCACATTGGAATATATAACATAAATTAACTTTACAATGACACTTGGACTGCCACACTACTAATAATAGTGACGCAACCGCTCCTAAGACTAATACGATTGCTCCTGCTGCTTGGTCTACAGAATAATCTTGTAATTGTCCCTCTTCACTCATGATTATGTGTTATTTAATTTAATAAAGATAATATTTCATTTATAATATTTGTTAAATTATAAATGGATATTGAGACAAATAAAGACCCTCCTAAACCAGTAGAACAGATAAGGGAACTGGTTAAACAAATAGACAAAGACTTATTTGATATTAAACAAGATATCTTATTTATCAAACTCAAGATAAAGGAAAGGGAAGAGAAAGAGAAGATTGACAAGCTCAGTGGTGGGTGGTGGTTATTCTAATTTAGATTTTTTACTTTTATTTTTTCACTAATTTATACAAAAACTTTAAAAATTATAGAAATATAATAATTATATTTTGTATATTATAAAATGGATTTATTACCTAAAGTTCAAGTTGACCTAATCGAAGAAGAACCTGAAGCACTAAAAGAAGAGTTAGAATCTGACGAGGATACTGTTAAGGAGACGGTAAATGAAGTATTGCCTGAAGTAACACAGAAACCCATTATCCCTGAGGAGAATATCTTTCAAGGTAAAGAACCTACAGTAAAACCAGTCAAGGAGAAACCTGTCAAGAAGAAACGAGTAATGACACAGGAACAACTAGACAGACTTGCTAAGGGTAGAGAGAAGGCTCTTGCTAAACGCCGTGCTGCTGCGGCAGAAAAGAAAGAACTGAAAGACCTACAAAAGAAGAAGAAACAAAATGAACTCAATGCCCTCAGAAGAGAAGTTGGTGAAGAACCTAAACCTGTACCTGCTCCTGCTCCTGCTCCAGTTCATGTAACTGAACCAGTAAAACAAAAGGCATTCACTTCTCTTGAGGATTTACCTAAGGAACTATTAGTTCAATTACAACAGGCAGCTATAGAAGGATATGATACAAAACGCAAGGCACGAAAGGAACAGAAAAAGAAGGACGCACAATCTAACGCACTACACCAGTCTAAAATGGATATGATCTCTGACGCAATCAAACCTAAACAACCTGCTAAATATGGTGAACCTGGATATTTCTCTTCAATGTGGGCTATTTAATAAAAGGGCACAAAGTCCACAAAGTCCACAAAAATTATGGACAGAAAAGCAATTTTGTAAAATGATATTTGGTGGATTCAATAATCAATATTTTTAGAAATAGTTTCAAAAAAAACAGTGCCTTTGTTGCCTTTAGGGACACCTCGTAATAATATTATTCTTCTTTCTTATACTTTATGACGGTTTATGGTCTCAAAGGTTAGTGTCCCTGTTTTTGAGAGTGTGAATATTTTTGTGGACAGGTGTCCCTATTTTTGTGGACACCTCAGGAAATTCATGGACACCAGTTTATTTTCTGAAATTATTATATTTTTAATATTATAAATGAAAGTTGTATTCACTATACCCACCACTTCAAATGGTAAAGAATGGGTTTCAATTGAAGAAACATATCTTTATACAATACTTCTTCCTTCTTTAGAGGGTATGAAAGAAGATATAGTAATCTATATGGGATATGATTCAGACGATAAATTATACTCAAATATATTATTACCCACACAATACGAAAAGATTAAAATAGAATGGATTCCTTTCAATAATAATTATAAGGGGAAACCTTGTCATATATGGAATGATTTAAGTAAAAAGGCATTTGAATTACATGATTATGTATTTTGTTGTGGGGACGATATACAATTAGATAGTAATAAAAACTGGTTACAAGTCTTTATAGAACATTTACAAAAAAACAATAATATAGGTTATTCTTCAGGGTGGTCTAATAATGATCAGATTCCTACTCAATTCTTATTCCATAAAAAACATTTTGAAATATTTGGATTTATATATCCACCAGCTATTCACAATTGGTATTGTGACGATTTCATTTATGGTCTATATGGTAAGTTTGGTAATTGGTTGAAAGAGTATAAACATTTGAATCTTGGTGGGACACCACGATACAATCCTAATAATGATAAAAAGTTATGTGAAATATTAATCCGTAGACATAAAAAACAATTGAACAAATATCAAAACAATTTTAAATATATGGATTAAGTAAATGACCTATAAACATGATTTCAATAAAAAATATGGTTTCAAAAAAGAAGAACCCCATACACTTAAAGAAATATCTAAAATCACTGGATTTCAAATGAAAGGTCTACAGACTATTTATGATAAGGGTATAGGTGCTTTTAAAACAAACCCAGGGTCAGTGAGGAAGAATGTTAAGTCACCTGAACAATGGGCTATGGCTCGTGTCTATGCTTCTTTAAGTCCTAAGTCTAAAGCTCATAAAATAGATAAGGTTCATTTAGTAAAAAAAAAATCTAAGAAGAAGTAAATGGTTAAAGTCTTAGAATTATTCTCAGGAACAGGTTCAGTTGGTAAATGTTGTAAAGAACTTGGTTGGGAAACAGTATCAGTAGACTTAATATCAGAATCAACTCATAAATGCGATATCATGGATTTTGATTATAAACAATATCCTAAAGATTCATTTGATATTGTTTGGGGTTCTCCTCCCTGTACTAACTATAGTAAACTTCAAGACGGTTGGTTAGGTAGAATGAGAAAAGGTGAAATATATACAAAAGATATTCAAGAAAAAGAAATGATTCAAGACGATAGATTAGTTTTAAGAACATTAGAAATAATTGATTATTTTAAACCTGAATATTATTTTATTGAAAACCCTGCAACAAGTAAAATGAAAGATAGAACATATATGAAGGATAGACCTTTTTATATTGTTGATTATTGTATGTATTCAGATTGGGGTTATAGAAAGAGAACTCGTATATGGACTAATAAAAAAGATTGGAATGCGTTGACTTGTAATAAACAATGTGGGAATATGAAAGGTAATTTACATAAGACTAATCTTGGTAATACTGAAAGGAAACTTAGAACAGAGGGTAATGGAGTATCTCAACATGAAGCATATAGAATACCTGAAAAATTAATATTAAGTTTATTATATGAGTGCGAGTGAAATAGTAATAACGGAAGAATGGAATGCGAATGATTACAGTAATCTTATCACGATTTCGGCGGCGGCGATATCTTCTGTGCTTCTTGTGATATTTAAATCCCGTTGCACTAAGATAGATTTCTGTTGTGGATTATGGAAATGTATTCGAGATCCATTAGATCCCGAAGAGATGAAGAAGTTAGAAGAAGAAAAAAAGAAAGCGGAGAAACCTGTTTCGGAAGCGAATATTGAGCGAGACAATAATCAGGTAATAAAGAATGTAGTGAAGGATAATAATCCGGAGGCTTCTGATACTGAGATAGAAGCATTAATTGAGGACTTAAAGGAAAAGGCAATTGGTGGAGATGAAGAAAAATAATCTTGCTGAATATATATGGAAGCTCTGGGAATTCACCCGACTCACAGTAAGAAGGATTTAATAACATTATGTGAGGTTTTTAATATAGAGATTGATGATGATATGTATGAGATGAGAAAATGTCATTTAGTGGAGAAATTAGAAGCGGAGTTAGAGTTGATTGATTATATTGAACCCGAAGAAGATTATTATTTTGTTTCAGGTATAGAAGAGCTTCGTGAGTATTTAAAGAATACTAATCCGAGCAAAGTTTTAACTACAACTCATCGGGAACGAATGATAGAGACTTCTCGTAATATAATTCAATATTGTCGTTTAGGATTTAATTTAGAACTATCTTGTTTTGAAAGTGTTGATGATTTAATAAGAAATGCTACGATGGTTTCTAATCAGGGAGACATCAGCACTTGTCGGCGAGCATTATATCTGTTACGACGAGATCCAAAGATCCGTCCTTCAATAGAACCAGTATTATCTCAACGTATGAAAAAGCAATTAGAAAGAAGAGAGGCACAGCGACAGGCAAGTCTTGGAGTAATGAAAGTATCTCACGGAAAGTTTTCAGTAGGATTTGACTGATAAATATTTTATGTTTTTATTTTTATTTTTGAAAAGTATTGCAATAAAAAAATTAATGCATATGTTTTTGTATTTTGTTTTTAAAAGTTATAAAAGTTATCAGCGGATTCATAAGTTATAATACCCTCCCTCCCCAGACGAATGCTACTTCTGTTTCAAGTTCTTGGACTACATTTTGTAGAATAGCACTTTTGTATCGGAGCGGATAGTGAGGGAGAGCGTCACACCAAGCATAGATCGTAGGCTTCGTGCTGTTCCACGCTTTGTTCTCGCGAAATGGAGCGGGACGCATTTCAACACGATCACAATGATAGGCGAGCGTATCCTGTTCTCTTTTCTTGATGACCTCCTTCCCGATGAGCTCCAAGACATCATTACAGAGTTCGTTGTGAGAGGTCATCGTGATATTGTTTTATTGGTATGTGTTCTGGATACAGAGTTTCAAATTTTGTCTGCAGTATGGTTTATTGTTTAATAGGTCATTATTGTCGAAATGAACTTTCAAATTTTAACACAGAACCCATTCTTCTCGTTCTATGGATTTCCCCCATT
>WLWF01002266.1_pt1 | contig 14187 bp, 6 predicted proteins | sample 6718331 | NCBI WGS metagenome assembly WLWF01 (sample SAMN12718692, study PRJNA515312) | sponge metagenome | isolation source: marine sponge | host: Mycale hentscheli | place: New Zealand: South Island, Marlborough, Capsize Point | collected 2003-05-01
CTAGTTACATTGCATACGAATCAGATGAAGTACATGAAGAAGTATGTTGGTTATTAGAGCAAAAGTATTTTAAGCTAGATTGTAAAACAGCTATAGATACTATTGTAGCAGACTATCAAATGATTGATGAGATATCATAGTATAAAATCTCTAACATCACTAACCAATAAAGGTGCATAATGACGTTCAGTAGTTGTAACTGATTTATGCCCTAAGAGTTTTGACACTTCATATATAGGCATACCCCTACGTATAAGGTTAAAACCAAAAGTTCTACGGAGATCATGGAAACGCCCATTAGGGATGTCCATTCTCCGTAGATTTTTTTTAAAATGCTTAGTAATATAGTCAGGCTCATAAGACCATAACTTACCTATATATTTATCTAAAATCTTTTTAGCTTGTTTATTTATTTTAACTATTCTTACGCCTGTCTTGCCTGTAACCTCTATATGATTATCATAAATTTTATTAGAATCTAACTCATGCAACTCTCCCCTTCTTGCACCAGTATAATATGCAAAATGAACAAAATCGTTAAATTTCTTATCAGAAGTTTTACTCATTATATTTAACATCTCTTTATCTGTAAACACTCTTTTTCGAGCTGGCATCTTGTTTAGAACAAATTTATTTACATTAGTTTTGTAATTATTTTTTTCTGCCCAATTCAATAGAGTATTCAGTCTTCCCTGCCAAGTAACCCTTGTAGCAGGCACCGTTGGGAGCCTGCGTGTTTTCTGATAGCCATTGAGAACCCATTCTACAGTTTCTCTTGAGGTGTCAGTCCATTTATGATCAGCACTAAGATACTTAGCACATAACTCACTAAATGAAAGATATTTAGCAACATTAGGATTAAATAAATCATCTAACATCTCTTTTTCTATAGCTCTAGCTCTTTGTTTTGCAACACGAAAGCTAGATGTTTTTAGAGACCTTGTGATTCTTCTGCGATTTCTAGTGACTTGAAGATAATAAATCCCATTATTTTTATATATTGAAGACATATTTTACTCCATATTTACTTGTTAAGAAATAAATAAGGTGTAAATAAGAGGAGATTCGAACCAATGACCTCTACGATGTCAACGTAGCGCTCTAACCAACTGAGCTAATCGCCCTAAGCTTAAAAACTGTCCATTATGGCTCTAAAATACAACAAAATCTGCTTGATATTTACTTGTCCTTATTCTTACAAGTAAAATTAAGATATAAAACTAATACTCTCCAAGACTAGATTCGATACCCTCTAAATCTTCTGATCGTTGTTTAGCTTTCTCTATTTTAGACTGTATTTTACTCAAAGGAATTCTAAATAATATCTCAGGAGCTTTACTTAATCCACGTTGAGGATTATCATCTGATAACTGAACAGCTTGTCTAGCAGTACGCCCAAAAGGAAATAAAGTATATGCTGTATAATTACTAAACTGTTCCCAGTCACCTGTTAATATTTGTGCCATAGCTTCAGGAATACGAGCTATTGGAGGCTTTAATAAATTAGCTGGCCCAAGTGGAGATCCAAAGAAAGCCATATCTCTTTCCATTTTATCACCATACATCCAATCAGCCATTGATTGAATCCAGTCATAAGGTGGAGCTAGTGATGTGTCAAAGATACTAAACATAAATGCACCAGCTAATGACATCATAAACATATCAGTTAAGAACAAATCTTTAGCTCTTTCAAACTGATCTGTACCTGCTTGATATCCATAAAGCTTAGCTTGTTGATAGAAATCCTTACGAACTTTAATAGAATTCCATGCAAATAACTTAAATCTGGTTAATACTTTACCTGTTGCAGTACGCATAAATGCAGGACGTTGTGAGTTCTGGTATAAGAACTGCGTGTTTTCAACACCTTTCATAGCCATTTCAAAAACAAAATCATCTCCTATAGTTAATTCTTTAGCCTGCTTACCAAATCTATGTATAGCTTGAAAAGCATGAGCAGTAAACGCATTAAGACGATTCATTCTCTCAGAGTTTTGCATAAAGAACGATCCATACTTTACCATCACATCTTTTACACCATATCTACTTATAACTTCTGATACGTTCTCTTGACGCTCACTCTTAGGAGTATTGATAGCTGATCTTAGGTCACGTTTTAACCCATTCATATCCACTTTCATCTTTTTTAAAGAGCTTGTAAGCTTATCGTTATATTCAAATTCATTTAATATAAAGTTGTCTATAACACCACGTTCTTCTAACCATTTAAGTAATCTTTTCTTACTATTAACAAACTTGCCATTAATTAACTTAATATTGTTAACACCATTAGATTGTAGCAATACTTGATTAATTTTTTTATTATTAAAAGACTTAGCAAAGTTTCTAAGACCTGCACTACCTATAGTATTAGCAGAGCCACTGAACAAGTTAGTTGTCCACGTACCTGTATTTGCAAGTAAAGTCATTAACTCATACTGAGCTTCCATGCGTCCAAAGTTATGTATCTTTCTAGCAAAGTATTCTGTACGTGCTTCTTTACTCATAGGTGCATCTTGCATAGTTTTATTAATAAAAGGAGCTTTATGCCATTTTTTACTCTTCCACATCTTTTCATATACTTTAACTAAGTTTTGATCTGATGTCATATAAAACAAGTTTCTTTTATCTTTTAAATACAATGGATCAATACCTGCATCTATCTCTTTCATTATTTCAGCAGGGAAATAAGTTTGATGTCCTAATATAGACTGAAGATGTAATTTTAAATAATCTCTCCATACCTGAACATATCCTTTGTCTCTGTAACGAACACTCTTTTTAAAATGAGCTTTTTCTTTATCAGACATTTGATATTTCTTTTCCATACGATGCATCATATTGTTGATCTCATAATTGCCTTTAATAAGCAATATATTTTTAAACCAACCATTAATAACCTTATCTGAATACTGTTCAAATATAGTAGCTCGCTTGTCATAGCCTTGAAGATTTGTTTCACGTATCTTTAGGTTATTAGCTTTATTACCTAGACCTAAATCTTTAAGCTTTTGAGATAATGTTACATCATTAATTTCAGTGTAATCAAATATCTCTTTAGAATTAAAGTAGTCTCCAGCAAATTGAGCTTGACCTTCTTTAAATTTTATATAATCTTCTTTTAATCTTCGAGCATCTTCTTTTTTATAATTGCTATCTAATGCCTTTCTTTCTATAGCTTCAGCTTGAAACTCAATAGACTTAGCAAAGTCTCTGCGAGCTTGTTCATTATATCCAAAATTCATATGAGGTAAATACTTTTCGTATTCAAACTTTCCTATTGTTTGGTATTCTTTTTTGGTTTTACCACGTTGCCTGCGTACTTCATGCTGATAACGTAACAAACCATCAACACCTACAGTATCCATAATCTCTCTTTGAGAAAAGTCACCTTCAATAACTTTTTTTCTGAAGTGTTTTAAGTCCATGTTTCCTTTTTTATCAAAGCGCATGTACTTATTAATGGAACCACCCTTACTTATAATACTTTCAATTTCATTAGGTTCTAATGCCTTTCCTGTTACATCTTTAGTGTATATATATTTTTCACCTATATCTTTAAAGAATTTAGTAGTTAGATCATTTAATTTGCGTAGTTGAATATCATTTTGTTCAATAGGAACACCGTTTTCTCTATGCTCAAACAACTTCTCCATAAGCTTAGTAGATTTATCTGTACCTAGCTTATTTAAAAACTCGAATAGAGGCTTTTGTTCTTCAGTAAGAATATTTTTTTCTTTACTAACGCCTCGTTCTGTTTTAAGAGATACCTTATTTATTGCACCTATAGGAGACATAAACCCATAGATAGGTTTATTTTTAACTTCTCCTTTAGCATTAATAATAGGAGCAGTATATAATTTATACTTTTTCATCACTCCTTTAAATGCTAAATCCTGATCTATGTAATCAGGATCGTTGTGCCAATTTTTTAAATGGAATTTTAAATCAGATGTATCCCCTGCACGTTTTAAAAACCTATTAATAGCATACACATCTTTCATTGAGAACGTATCTACTTCTCTACCAATCTGATTGCTATGAGTAAATGATCTAAAGAAATCTCCAAAATTATCTCTGATATAAGGATGATTTTCTAAGTGCTGTTTAAATTCTTTAACTGCTTTAATCTGAGGATCGTTAATAGCCATATAGTTTAAAGCTTTTGCGTTAATGTCTTTAACGTAACTAATGATACCATCTTTCTGTAACTCTTTAATAGCTATATTATTAGCATGATCTTCACGTTTACTTTTTTTAGATATACTTCTATTGTCTTTAGTGAAGTGTGCTTTTTCATGGTTAATAACAAATGTTTCCATTTCTTGATAGGTTTTAAAAGCATCTCTAGGAAGAGGCGTTACGCCTTCCACTTTAGGATCTGTCCAAGATTTTTCTTTATAAGCTTTCTTTAAATAAGGTCTAGAAATTAATATTCTATTTTCAGATATTTTTGCTAGACCACCTACATACCTATCACCATGTTTAATCTCTTTTACAAATTCAATAGTAGGAGGCGTGTCAAATGTTTTAGGTTTGACAGTGCCTTTTGTTGTACTTACTTCTGGAACATAAGGTCTAATATTTAATGGAGCTTGTTCCATCTTGCCAGTCATCTTATCTTTAGTTGTATTAAAATTCTGAACATCACGATAGACCATATCTACGTTCTTATAAAAAAGTTCTCTTGTAGTACGAGGAATTTCTTTAGAGCCATGTATCTTAATATAATATTCTAACTTAGGATAACCATTAGGCGTTTTTAGTCCTGTCATAGGAGACAATAATAGAGTATGATAATATTTCATCAATGCATCTTTTAATTCAGGATCAAGTTTATTTTTTTTTGTCCCAATTCTTTGAATCTTTAACATGTCTGATCTAATTAATTCTTCTACTTGCTCTATCGTACTGTCTCTTTTGTCTGCTAATTCCTTTACTTTCTTAGACTTTTTATATAGTTTTTTAGTTATATCAGGTACGCTTTGACCTATGCCTGCATTTAAAAAAGCATCAGTTAATTTTTTATACTGATAGTTAAGCGATTTAATAGCACCAAATTGACCATATGTCTTACCTAGTAAATCCAATGCAATAGATTGATTTGTTAATAAACTATTTCTTATTTGAACAGCAGTAGGTATTGTCATGTCTGACATAATTAAACCAAGGTTATCTTCTAATCGTTTACGATACTCAAAGAGTTCTTTCTTTGCTCCTAAGTCTTTAGCTGGTTTTTTACCCTTTCCTTGGTAAGTCCAATTTCTAGGTATCCCTAGATAGCCTTCAATAAATTTATCTAAGTAATGTGCTTTGTCACCACCAAGTCTAAAAAAAGCATTACCCATTGTATCACCTAGCTTACCAGTAATAGGGTCTTTCACTCTATTAGCTATAGGCATTACACCTATCTTGGCTAGATCATTTACCATCATACCACCATAGCTTTCATTAAATGCTTTATCAAGGTTCATTCTTTTTTGAATAGCTTGAGCCTCTGCTAGTATTTCAAAGTAATTAGGTCTTCGAGTCTTATGTGCAAAGCCATATTCAAACCATCCATCTTTAAGTCCTTTAGGTTCTAATCTAAAATCTCTAAAGTCTGTTCTAACACCTTCTTCTAACCCTAGGAAAGGAGCATATTCTTCTTTGACTTTTAATCCATATTTTTCAAGCTTAACATATTCTTTTGGTATTTTTTTTAATAAATCTTTAGGAAGTATTCTTGAGCCTATATCTTTAGCTTTCTTAGTAAGCTTACCTGCACGATAAGTTTGATATAAAGGAGTACTGTATAAAGAGGGCAATATATCCCCTGCAAAATCTATAGGAGCCTTTTGCATTGTCCAAGTTTCAGGAGAATGGTTTACTTTAACAGGCTTTTTAATATGAGTAATTTCTTTTAACCCCTTATAAGGTTCAATCTTACCAACTACTTGTCTTGGTTCAGATCTCCCAAAATTAGTTCTTCTAAATGTAATATTAATTCTAGGATTTTTTGTATTGTCTTTAGCTATACCATGCGTGTAATTAGCTTGGGTATTGCCTTTCATTAAAAAGACATCTCCATCTTCTAATAGAAAAGATTTTGTTTTACCTTGAGACCTTAAATCAAAGTTTCTAGCTTGCCCTAAAGAAACGGATGCAATAACTGGCCCACGTTTATCTCTACGCATTAGCTCTGGTTCATTGTCTCTATGATGACCAATGCTGTCTCTACCATCTTTATATTTATTTACTACAGCACTATTAAATTTATAACCAGTTAATTTCTCAACTTGTTTTTTAATTTTAAGAAGTTCTGGAGTCCATTCTTTAGGAGCGTATTGCTCTCTTGAGTATTTATAATCTGTACCTTTCTCTCCATAATACTGAGTAAAAATTGGTCTTTTCCCTGATTTCCCACCACGCAACCAATTAATTTCAGCATCTAATTTATGAAAGTTACTTTGAACTTTATTTTTATAATGTTCTAAATCAGCACCTTTAATCTCAACCTTAGGATCTCTTGGTGCCTCTTGCATTTTTTTAACTTTAAATATGCTGTTAAATAGTATGTTTTTATAGTAAGAATAATCTTTAATAGATGGATCAGTACTTGCGTCAGCAGATTTATTAACAATCATTGAACCTATATCTCTAAAATATTGCATGCGATCTACGCCATGTTTATCACTTGTTCTAACTTCTAAGATATAGTTACCCATAATATCTTTAGGACTATTTACTTCTACTGCACCACCACTTCTAACTACGTAATCAACTAGATTTTGTATATCCATTTTAGACTCTAAACCAGATTGTAGACCACGTTGTCCTGCATGTGAACGTCTTGCTACATCTAATCTATTATTAGGATCAAATGCATTAAATATAGTTTCTACTCTTTCACCTTCTGTAATACTAGATCCATCTTTTTTCTTACCTGTTAATGCAAAGAAAGCATCTGGATCTCCTCCTAGACCCTCAAACAACTCATTTAGGTGTTTGTTATACTTATCATATTTTTTATCAGGAGTAACGTTATCGTGTTTTCTAAAATGTTCTTTATTATCTTTATTCTTTTTATAATGGTCAATTAACTTGCGTGACATCCCTTGATATATTTTAACTGAATCAGAGTCTTTATCTGCACCACCTAAGTAAGCATTATCCTTGGCATGTGTGAAGGCTCCTGCTCCTTGTTGGTTTGTCCATCCTCTAAGTCTAAGGATTCTTGTTCCACTAATGGAATCACTAGGAGTACGAATAACAACAAGATCAAGGGCATCACTAACCATTTTCTCACTAATTCCCTTAGGCTTGGTTTGTTTCCCAGTATATATGTTCCAAACATCGCCCAATGTGTATCGCTTGTTGAGACTTTCCACAGGAGTAACGCCATCTTCCTGTCTAAACCTAACTTCCATGTTTTTAAAACTGTTGTCAAGATAGATTTCCCCTTCTTCTATTTGATAGTCTTTAAATTTTTGAACCTTTTTGCGTTCTTGTTTAAACCCACCACCTTTATTATAGGTAATAGTTTTTTGTTTTAATTTAGCTGACTTATTTGGATCCCATTCAACCTGAGATATCTGATCTGGAGTGATACCTTTAAGCCAAGCTTTACCACCTGTCTTAAAATAAGGATTGGCATATCTAGACATTACATATTTTTTAATAGGCTGTAACTGAGAATCTTTAAAGATACCAAAACGTGAATAAACAAGACCTCTCATGCCCTCTTTGACTAAAGCCATCTGATCGTTGTATGATGTAAACTCTGATTCACCTTCTATTTTAAATGTGTCTATTTCAAAAGCACCTTCTTTATCTAACTTAGATAGCTTGTCTAAAAGATAACCACCCATCTCTTTATTGACTTTCCCAAACTTAGCTTCATTCTTTTGACCAACAGTATGATGTAATACAAAGTCAATAGGAAGTTCATTAATATCAATTTTACCTGATTCTAATTTTTCTTTTAAAGAAGTAATGTCCTGATTCTTATTATACTTTTCAGTAAGACTTCTACCTTCAAAACTACCCTTATGAGATTCTTTAACTTCAGCTATAAAATCTTTATTAAACCCATTAATTTCATAATCAGAATTGCTCCACATTTGACGTGCGCCTTCAACACCTCTAACAGCTTTATATGGATTTTCATATGTACCTAAGCTTACATGCATGTCTGCTATAGGTACTGTATAAGGCTTTAGATCATTACTTCTTACTTGGCTTTTACTGTACTCTAATTGACTAGGTTGATAACCACCTGTTACTTTAGCACTTGAGGACATAATAACCATGTCAAGATTATTAGCGTCCATAAAGTCTTGCATATTCTGAGAGGCTCTTTGTCCATTAGACTTAGTAGCTAAGATACCTTCAGTCCCTCTACCCAATATAACAGGTTTAAAATGACCAGCCTCCACGTCTTGTCCTAGGCTTTTTAAAACTGTATTAGTGTACTTATTGCTATAAAGTATTAATCCATCAGAATCGCTTTCACCACTCTGACCTTTCATAAAACCTTTTTTGTCTTTAATGTAATCTAAGTCTTTTACTATAATCCATCTGGCTTGTCCATCTGGATGAGACTTAGCAAATGACTTAGGATCTAAAGGAGTAAGTGTGTTAGCAAACAACTGCATACGTTTATTAAAATCTGACGCACTGCGTATGTATGATTTATTAGGATCTACTAATTCATTTAATCTTAATAAAGGATTAATCTCAGTTGTATTGCCTATAAGTCCATTTTGTCTAGCTGTATGTAATATATTGCTAACTATTCTACGCTCATAAGCTCTTGCTTCTGACTCTTCTAGTTTTGCAGTTTTACCTCTAAAAGACTGCATTAATGTTTTAAATGTAGAAGAGTTTCTATCACCACCTGCCATTGCTCTAAAAACAACATCTGCGTTAACTGGAGTTAGTCCAATGTTATCAATAAACTCTGCTGTTATTAGTGTAGATTTATCTTTAACTCCACTATATATATATCTTCCTTTTTCATATAAAGCTTCTTCAACATTCCTTCTCATCTCACCTGACATATTAGGAAAGTTTATTTTATAATTAGTCTTGTATGTAGAATCAGCAAAATTATTGAGTACTGGTTGAGGTTCTCCATTAACAATAATATGAGTTAAATACTCAAAGCCTTTATCATATTTATTTAAAGGCATCTCTTTAGATTTAACACCTATAACTTTATCTTCAATTCCAAATTTTCTACCTGTAACTTTTTCAGAAGGAGCATATTCTCCAGCAAAGTAACGACCAGCGTCTTTAGGTTTTTTAATACCTTGGGTTTTAGAGATGCGATCCCATGATTCAACTTTTACTGTACCAGTTGGTTGGAACTTTTCAGCTCCCTGAAGAAACCATTTTCTTAAATTATTTTCATTCTTAGCAAGTTCTTCAGGTTTGATATATTCTTTTAGACCACTAATAAAATCTTCAACAGAGTCTTTAGCATTACTCTGTACATTTTTTATAGCCTTAGCAACACGAAGTCTATTAGCTTCAGGCTTTATAAAAGACTTTTCTAACGCTTTACTTAGTGATATTAAACTTGTTTCACTTTTATCTATTGGATCAAATGCATCTACCTGTTCCCAATTAGAAACATTAGATTTCTTCGCTTTCATAGCTTCTTGAAATTTTACATTTACATCGTAAATAAGACTAGCTTTAGCACCAAACCATTCACCCATAAGTCTAGAATCTGCTTGTTCACCAACAGCTTTCTTAGCTTTACTATACCAATTAGTTTCTGGAAAATGATGCTCTAACCATCTCAATGCTTGACCAGTTGATCCAGCAAGTCCCATAGAGTTAGGCTCTTTGCTATTCAAAGGCATAGGGTGTCCATGTAAAATATATTCTTGAGCCTTAGGATCTAATTTTTTAAACTCAGGAGACTGTAATGGATTCAGTTGATACATCATACTTTCTTTAGAAGTATTTTGTTTTTCACTAGTAAACCATTTATGAGCTTCTTTTTCGTGTGCAGGTCTAGTGTTATAACCAAAGTATCCACCTAATAGATACTCGTATATCTGCATCTCAGTAGGATCATTTCTAAGCGTAGAAGGTAGTCCTTGAAACAAGCTAGCTACACCAGAACGAACCCACTTATTAGCAGTCTCTACTTGCTTTGCATTACCAGCGTATAAATTACCTACAGATACAAAATTACCAATACCACCAAATGCTCCCCCTGCGATTGCACCTCCAACAAAACCATCCAATATTGCATCTGTTCCTTTCCATACATTAGATATTGCTGACGCTGATGCTAACCCTACAGCTTCTTCTGTAATAGCTCTAGCTGTTGAGCCTTGTCTTAGGAATTCTAAAGATTGTAAACTGCCTTTATTAAGTCCTTTATTAAAAGCCTGCACTGTTTTCTTTTGTGCAATCATAGGGATAGACTTATCGCCTACAAAGTTTATAGCACTTAATACACCTTGAGTAATATTGCCTTTTAATGCGTCTTTAGATTCTCGACCTAGTACTTTAGCTGATAACTTAGCTAATCCCACTACTGGAGCTTTTAACATACTGGGAGCAAAACCTGCTAAGTGTCCTAGTTGTCTAAATATAGCTTCTCCAGTATTTCTAGGTTGTTCTTTAGATAAATCAAATGTAGTAAAGCCTTCAACAAACCCAGCACTGGCTTGCCTTACAGCTCTACTTAAAGAGAAAGGATCTTCTTGGCGTTTAAATTCAATGCCATTTTCTTGAGACATTTTCTCTAGTTCATCTAACTGATCGTCAGAGAACATAGTAGGATTAGATTTATATAGGTTAATTAAATCATTAACCTTATAAGCGTTAGGATCCATCTATCTCAAATATATATCGTCAGCGTAATCCAGCATAGATTTACTGCCCTGTACAACATCTTCTACTGTATCAGCAATATCATCAGTAGTTCTCCAATTTGGGTTGATACTTCCTCTACCTTCACCAAATTTTTTTCCAAAAATAGTTTGAGATTCGCCTCTTTTATAAGATTCAGCGTTCATTTTATTTCTAGCTTTAAAATAATCACTAGCTTGTTGAGTTTTTTGACCAGCTTTATATGAAACTTTTCCTGCATAATCTTTAGCTTTACTAAAGTATTCAGGAGCTTTTGCTTTACCTATACCATAAAGTCCTTTAGCACCTCTGAAAGCACCATAACCTGTAGCTAATGCAGGTGCTAACCCAATAGCAGTTCCTAAACCAGTTGCCCATTTATCTCCAGTTGTTTGTCCAAAAACAGATTCCCCTCTAGATTCAGGTCTCCATTCATTAGGTATTAATCCTAAAAGGCCAGTATCAGCTAAGTCAAATGCAAGTTTACTGAAAAACTTACCTTCTCGTTCAAAGTCTAATCCTAGCTGTCTAGCTACTTGAGCAATTTTTTCTGCTTCTTGATCGCTAAATCTTTCAGGATCTCTATTGTAAGCACTGACTAAACGCTCAACATCTCTTCTTTTTATTTTCATAATTAACCTCTATTTAATCATCTAAGTCTATTAACTTGCCAAGCATCAATTCCTGCAACACCTCTTCCTCAAGAAGGTTTCTACCTTCAGGACTATAAGCATCTATAGGTAAATTTCTACTAGGTAACACCTTATTTTGTTCAACAACGCCTAATAAGCTATTGTCTGGTGGCTTAGGATATGGATTTGCATCTTCATATTCTTGCCTAAAGTCTTTATCACTTTTAAAATCCCACCATTTATTATTTCTATTAGTAAATTCAGATCTATCTTTTTTCCATTTAGCAACATCTCTATCGTAGTCTCTTTCTAGAGTTTGATCTTTAATAGATGCTACATCAACATTGTACTGTTTTTCAGTCCTGTCCTTACTGTCTAAGACTACTTGTTTTTGCATCTCTAACTGTTCGCGTTGCATATTCTGTCTATTAGTATCTATCTCGTGTTGTCTATTCATCTTAACAGCCTCTAATAGATTGTTTGCTACAGACTGTCCCCAATTATTACGAGAAGTCTGCGTATTCATTTGTGGTATGTATGTAGCCATTAAACTATCCTCCTATTGGTGGTTGTACTGGTACTGGTGCTGGTTTATTAAAAGGATTGAATCTTTTTATAGCTGAACCTGCAAGTCCACCTACCATGCTAAGCATATTATTCTGCCAGTTTTGTGCATTTTGTAGATTCATATTTTGCATATTAAATCGAGACATATTTTCAGCTTGATTGTAATCGTTTTGATTTTGAGTATTAAACATATTGTTCTGCATATTTCTTGCATCTACTTGACCATATATGTTTCCAGCTTGTCCAAATGCACCCATAGCCATATTACCAAACTGACCAGCTTGATTCATTGAGTTGTTTGCAATAGCTTGATTGTTCAATCTCCATTGCTCACCTACTCTGTTTAAATTTTGTGCGCCCAATAACTTAGACATGCCTCCACCACCTACGCCTCTTTGAGCTAACTGAGCGTTCATGTTGTTAGTTAAAGCTGTGGTGTCATCTCTTAATCTCTGTCCCATTTGTGCATACTGAGACTGATTGTATTGGGAATTGGGATCAATCATTTGATCGTACTGACCACTAAATTTATTTCCCATATTATTCAAATTATTTGCAGATGCTAATAGATTGGGATTTGCATTATAATTGTTGTTATTAAATTCGTAATTAAAATCATGGTTAAGTTTTTTAGGTTTGCCAAATACATCTCCTATAAAACCTCCTACTTTTCCAACGAAACTCATATCATTTCTCCTTATAAGTCATGGCTGTTGAAACCCAGCCTTCATTTGTTTTACCTTGCATCTCATAAGATCCATCAGCTTGCCTAGATAATCTTATATCTCCAGCCTTCCCCTTATACCCAACCTTCTCTGTAGAAGTATCTCCTTGGTTAACTGCATTGATGACTTCATTTATATCATCATAAATCTTTTGTATTGTCCTGTTTAATTGAGGATCATCTACTTGTGGTGGTCTTTTCTTTGAAATAGCCATTATGTTTTTGATAATAGAATGTATCTTCTATATACTGTACCAATACTATCTACTTCTCCTGTTTGTCCTGTAAATTCCAATTCTAAGGTTCTACCTCGTGTACCTATATCTAGTTCTGTTATAGTACCTGTTGCAGTATAATCTGAACCATTGATCTTAACTTTAACATGTGTATTTAATGTTCCACTAGGTGTGCCTTCTATACGTATTGTTCTAAACATTTTATCTTGCGTGTTTTGACGCATGTGTAACTTTTTACTTTTCCAGTTCCACGTTCTTAAATTAGATCCACCCATATAATGCTTAATGTTTGTTCCATTACTAACATAGATTTGTCCATCTTTTCCTGAGACTATAGCTTTAGGTGTATCTGAATCATCGAAATGCCACATATCCCAACGTCTTCTTTCTATATTATATGCCCAACAATAGAATTTGCTATCAGGGGATTTAAAAAATAACATAAACGATTTACGTGTTTGATCAAAGCTAGCTCGTGGTTTATATGATTTGTCTCTAGATTGCCAAGCGTAGTTACTGTCATTTTTTATAATAGAAGTTCCTATAGGATTCGCCTTTCTACCATCGTGTAGATATATGTTGTTGTCATCTGCAAAAAACATTCCATAGTCGTTAACATGTATAGTTCGTTCATCTACGCACCCCACCCCTTCTATGTGATCTTCTATGTATAGATTATTAGGTTCTATTCGATATATATTATTTTCATCAAACGCATAGACTCTACCCATAAAAGATTTTAAAGCTGTAGGCTTAGTTGGTAAGACTAAGAAGTCAGCTAAAATATTAAATTGATCGAAATTGTAAGGTCTAGACTTCATTAAATAATTAGGTAGCTCTCCAAGAGTAGGATGGTATATGTCTCCAATAAAGTGCTGATTGTTTAATTGAGTATTCAGACCATAATTAGGAGTAATATTATCAATGACTTCTGACATTCCTGTACGTGCTTCATATGATGCACCAGATATATTGGTATCTATTATTTTTTTGTATCTGTAATCACTCCAAGCAGGATTAGTAGATGAGTCTGCTTTTAAAGTCCACGATGCATCTAGTGGGATAGACTTAACTAACCTATAAAATCCTTGAGCCTCTGCATGTGATCCTCTATTATCTGCATCTGCTCTATATAAATTAACATGAGAAATTCTTTTACTTAACGTATCTATAT
>WLWF01002268.1_pt1 | contig 14171 bp, 19 predicted proteins | sample 6718331 | NCBI WGS metagenome assembly WLWF01 (sample SAMN12718692, study PRJNA515312) | sponge metagenome | isolation source: marine sponge | host: Mycale hentscheli | place: New Zealand: South Island, Marlborough, Capsize Point | collected 2003-05-01
ATCATCCACATCTTAAAGAAGTGCCATGAGTCTGTTAACTGTACGGGTTTATTCCATCCGAATATCCACTTAACTCTACCCTTCTTAGGGTCCCTATCAATATACTTGTTTCTCCAACCTTGGTCAGAGTTCCACCATAACTGATTCTTGAATCTAGAGAATATACTAGTACTTTGGTGATGGTCTACTGTGTCAACAATAGAGTTACATACCGAAGCTAGGAATAGAAAGAATACTGAGAGTAAATAAACTATCATCTACTTGTGTGATTCTTTAAGTCATTCCAATGTTGTAATGTCTTAAACACAATTAAACCTGTGATTAACCCTAACGATACACCAACAGCTGTATGTGACCACTCAGGGTCAAATGTTGTTTTATCAGCTAATGTGTTAAATAATATCGTAGTAATAGTGAATATAGATACTAGACCTAATCTTTGTCCATGCATGAACCATTTACCGAATTTTAATCCGTCTTGATGTCCTCCTTTTACTGGTTTGAAGAACCCACCATTATCTTTGTTTAAGTTAAGGATGTCATCTTCTAATTTCTTAAGTTCTTTTTTATTTTTCATCTTATCTATTATATAAATTACATTTATCAGGGTGGTAAGCACCAACGTTAGAACAGAATAAATTCTTATCCACAACGGTAAAACCCCCATCTTGTTCATCTACATGAATAGCTGTACTAAGTCCGTGTTTTTGTTTTCTATCGAAATTATGTTCGTAAAAGTAATCTAATAATTGTTCACCTTCACGTTCACCGATATTCCATTCATCCCAATCACCACTTAAGTCATGTTGACCTGTGATATCACGATAAACCTGTTTTGGTACATATAGGTATAAGTTCCAATAAACCCACTCAGGGTCCTCATGTAGTAATTCACCACTATCACCATACTCCCAATCAGGTTCACCAACGGTTAAGTTTAGGTAAACTACATCATCCTCAGCTGGTAAGTCCGTAGTCCATTCGAACTCCGACTCTCTTAATATTTTCTTGATTAATTTATTCATAGTAGTCTTCATCATCCCAATCGTCATCTTCCCACTCATCATCGTATTCATCATCGATGTATTCTTTTTCTTTATGTAAACCATTCATCGCATAATGAGTGTCAATCTTAATCTTAGCGTTCTCCCATGAGTCCCAAAAAGGTTTGTAGACATTATTGAATCTAGCATTACCATCTTCATCTCTCTTACCACTAAACATTTGGTAAAGAACTTCAGCCTCACTGTATTGTTCATCGTTAGCTATGAAGAAGTCACCCTCTTCAGCGTATTGACCACCATACTCGATGTATCTAGCAATCTTACTAAAGTTACTCTTCTCAGGTGGCATCTTAATTTTCCATATGTGGTAATATAAATTACCCTTAGCTGAATAACTCTCGAACATATTATCACTTTGTGTCGCCGCTGTACACCATTGAGTTGTTGCTCCGTACTTACAAGACGATTGTTTTGTTTTAGGGTGGACAACCATTAAATATTGGTCATCATAAACAACATCTATATCTTTCTTAGCCTGTTTCTCTTCATTCTTCTTACGTTCAATATCAGCAAAGTGATTAGTGACATAACTTAAACTATAGAGGTTATAACCATTAATGTCTTTAGGATTTTTTCTCACCCTATCGTTAATCTCACTACTAGTTGGTAAACTTTCTGATGTGATTCTAGGTAAGTTTCTATGGAAAATTTTAACTGCGTCTAATAACAATTCAGGGTCTATAGGACCACTACGTAAATTCACATTAAACTCCATATTCTCCAACCAAGTCTTAAAGAACCAACTAAGATACTTGTTATTACCTGATGGGTCCTCTTTTGAGATATGGTCAACCAATTGATTGAAGTAGTTTCTAAAAGCCTCTTCATCACCACTAGGGTCCAATTCCATTTCCAAGTATAGATACTTAGCAACGTACTTCTTCTTAACATCCTCAAGTCTACCCTCATTAAGTAGACCTTTGATGTAGATTAGTTTCTCTAACCCTTCTGTATATCTTTCTTCAGGTGGTAAACTATTTTGGAAGTCTTCTTGTTGTTTATGTTGTTTCTCTTTAGTGTTCTCCTTAAAATACTTAATCATTGCACTCTGCATTTGAAGTTTAGTTTCTTCACTAGCGTTGAATATAAAGTCAGACCATAAAGCGTCCTCACTTATTTCCATATCCCTAGCATCATAGATTTCAATATCAGGACTATCCAAGTATCTTAAAGGATGTGGATAGTTAGATTCATAAACATGTGATGGAATATATAGAGCTATCTTACTATAATCAGGTTGATAGTCCTCCTCGTACTTACCTTCAGGACTTGGTCCACCTTTTTTATCTATAATGTAAATTAGTGTACCATCTTCATCATAGTTCTCGAATTGGTTTTGTTTTTTAGATGAAGTACACCATTTGGTACCTTGACCATAGTAACATGAAGCTTCAGTTGTTCTAGGTGCCACAATTAGATATTGGTCATCTTCATATAATTTATGTGAACCACTTTTTTGAATCCTTTTCATTTCAGACCTACTAGGTTGTAAATTCTTTAATGTCTTCTCTAGTTCATTATACCCACTGTACTGATATAAATCCTTTTTAGGTAGTCTTTGTTGTTTCTCATGGAAATCCTTAACCAAACCAATAACGTAATGAGTACCTATACCCAAAGCGTACCCACTAATCATAACCTTAATCATCCACTCAAGATATTTCTGATTACCTGAAGGGTCATTGTTTACTAAAGTCATGAATTTCTTCTCTCTAAGTTTGTGGATAGGTTCCTTATCAGGATTATCAACATACTGAGCCTTTAAGTCTTCAACACGACCCTCTATCAATATTTGTCTTTTATTAGTCTTCATCGTATCTGTCTCCGTTTTCATCATAAATATCCCACTCGTCACGATTATATAAATCACCGTTAGTTTCGATTATTTCTCTCATGAACTGAGGACTCTCCAAGAAACCACCAGCATAACCTGTGATACTTGACCATTGACTTAATTCGTAATTTCTGAATCTCTTAACTTCATAGTACTCGTTAAAATGTGATTCCTCACCCTTCCAAGCTATATCATTAGTTAAATCGAAGTAAATGTTTTCTTCAGGGTAGTAGTTCCATGCGTGAACGATTGGGATTATCGATTGTACGTAACCCTCAACATATTCAATATGAATGTCTCTATTAAGAGCCGTTCTAAAAGCTGTTTCATAACAACCTTTCTTCTGACATATCATACTTGATGGTGTCTTTCTTAACAACTCACTAATGTGATGTTTAAGTACTTTACTCTCCTTGTGGTTAACAACGTTAACCTTTTTCATGTTGTTCAGTATCCAATGATAATAGATACTTTGTTTCTCACCTGTCATCTTAGCTATCGCTTGTAGATAACCCTCAACACCTGAATAGTTCTCCTTAAGAACCTCTTCCTTTAATATTTGTTTAATTCTACTCATTACCAAGCTCCCCCTTTATATCTTTTAGCATCACGACCCGACCAAGATTTAACACGACCATCTTTATCCTTCGTTACCCTATTAGTTGGTACTGATTGTAACCCACCTTGATTACCTGTAACCCAAGTCTGTGGGTCTTTACTACCTTCAGCTCCAGGTAATGGGTATACTTTATCTAATACATTTCTTAAAATATGGTCAATGGCGTCTCTTTCTTTTTGGAAGTCTTCCTCGATGAAAGCAAAAGGTGCACTAAACTGTGTCCCTAAGGTTTTAGTTACATCACGTAATGTTACCTTTTGGTCTAAAGCGTTAAAGATTGACATGTTGTTGTGTGAAGCGTCTAACTTATCACCTATGTAACTGTAACCATCATATTTGTTAGATAAACTAAGGTCACCGAAATCAGCTCTCCCTGGTCTATATAGTAACGCTAATTTATTCATTGGGTCCTTAGGGTCAGCTGTTTCATATATTGGTTTGTTGTATTTAAGTTCTTCGTCGTATTCATAATCAACGATTCTTTTCTTAAGTACCACGAAGTATAAAATACCTACAGGGAACTCCTCAATAAACTGTTTAACTTCTTTGGTAACAACCTCAGCTGGTCTACCTAATAACTTATCCAACCAAGACCTTTCAAGTTCTTCTTGAACTTTATCAACTACATTATACCAATTAGTACCACCAAAACTTGATGTCTTTTTAGTATACCCTTTCCAATACTTGTCGTTGTCTCTCATAGTAACACACCATTTAGTACCCGAACCATACTTACATGAAGCTTGGTGGGTTAATGGTTTAAGGGCCATTATAGTTTTGTCTTCAAATAGTTTGATGTATTCATCCTTACCTACCTTAATTCTAGCCTCGTTAAAAATTTCTTCTTTTATGATACGTTTTAGTTCCATTATTAATAAATATTTCATATATTTGGAATGTGAGTAGAATAAAAGAATATTATCACGAAGAAATTTGTGAAGGATTACGTAGTGACAGAGAAGGTGTAGCTCCACGGAGAGAAACTTCGACACATCACAACTTAAGGAAGGAGAGTGCGTCCTTCGGGACTAGTGGGCCTCGGTCACAGCTTGTTCGCACTTCCGAGGATGAAACTCAAACAGACCTAGGGTGTGAGTTGCCTTATCATGGTCGGGTTAGAGGACAATAGACAAATTACACCGAACCATTAACATAGTGGAGACTATCTAATGGCTAGCAGAAAGTCGGGCAAGCTCATCACTACAACTTACTAGGTAAAAGACGGTATAAAAAAACTTTATACTGTTCTTTACCTATTTATATATAAAAGATTATGGAAGTATTATTTTATGTATATGAATTAGTAACAAATGAAGGTGAAATAATTTATGTTGGTAAGGGTAAGGGTGATAGAATGTACCAACACGTTAAGACAGCTAAAGGGAACTCGGTTAGTCGGAAAAAAAACCTTAAACTTTATAACAAAATATCATCAATAATTAATAATGGTGGCTTTATCAAACCTGAAATAGTATTTGAGAGTTATGATGAGAAAGAGTGTTTAGATAAAGAGGTTTCACTTATAAATGAGATAGGGTTAGATAATTTATGTAATCTAACTGAAGGTGGTGAAGGGACAAGTGGGTTTAAGTTATCAGAAGAAACAAGGCGTAGAATGTCTGAGGCTAAAAAGAAACAATGGAGAGAAAATCCTAGAGTAACATCTGAGGAAACTAAAAAGAAAATATCTGAATCGTTAAAAGGTAACAAACATAACGTTGGTAAGAAACATTCAGAAGAAACTAAGAAGAAGATGTCAGAAGCTAAAAAAGGTAGAGTGTTCACGGAAGAACATAAACGTAAATTATCTGAAGCATTAAAGAATCGAAAGTTAAGTGAAGAACATAAAAATAATATAAGAAAATCGAAAGAATGACAATTAAAGATTTAAAAGAACAAGGATTAATCCTATTTGAGGCCATTAGTGGTTCGAGGGCCTATGGTACCTCATTACCTACGTCAGATACAGACATCAGGGGTGTTTTCATCATGCCTGAGGACGGTATTTTAGGAAATGGATATGTGGAACAGGTTAACGATAAAAAAAACGATATCACTTACTATGAGGTTGGTCGATTCCTAGACTTATTGAACACTAATAACCCAAACATCCTAGAATTACTTAATGTACCTAAGGACTGTGTACAGATTGAACATCCATTGTTCAGAAAGATTTTAGAACATAAGGATAAGTTTATCACTAAACAGTGTAGGAACTCATTCGGTGGTTATGCTGTACAACAAATTAAAAAAGCTAGAGGTCTTAAGAAGAAGATTGTTAACCCAATGGAAGTTACTAGGAAGAACCCTATTGATTTCTGTTATGTAATTAATGGTCATCATTCAGAACCATTAACCAAATACTTAAAGGATAGGGATATCCAAGAAGAGTTCTGTGGTGTCACTAATATTCCTAATGCTAGAGATATGTACGCTTTGTTCTTCGACTATAACGGTCAAATACAATCCGTTAATGGTATGAAGGGTGGTACTTTAGGGTATAAAGGTATTGCGTCACAAGACGCCAACCAACTTAAATTATCCTCAGTCGGTAAGTTCGAATCATCTATGGCTGTGTTCTCATACAATAAGGATGGTTATACTTCCCATTGTAAAGATTACAAGGAGTATTGGGATTGGGTTGAAAAAAGAAACGAAACAAGATATAACGATAATGCCGAGCATGGTAAGGGTTATGATGGTAAGAACTTAATGCACTGTCATAGACTATTAGATATGTCATTGGAAATTCTCGACGGTAAGGGTATCAACGTCCGAAGACCAAACAGAGAAGAGTTACTATCTATTCGAAAAGGTGAGAAAGACTATGATGAATTAGTGAGTGAAGCGGAAACTAAGATGGAGTTAATGGATAAACTATTTAAAGAATCCAAACTACCTTCTAATGTACCAAGTAACTTGACACATGAAATCTTGTTAGAGATACGAAAAAATTTCTATAACAGCGTTGTAGTTTAAAAAAAGTTTTCCTATATTTACTGTAAGATGAGTGGTGGAGTGGTAATACACGACCCATAGAACTTGTGGGCTGGTTTCGGATTATAAGGTCAGGAGCTGAAAAACTCCGACACGAAAAGATTCACCGAAGGGTTCAAGTCCCTTCCTCATCTAAAAACGAATGTTTTGAAAAGGGTCCTCTACGGACCCTTTGTTTTTGCCTTAACGTTTTTTTTATCATTTATTATTCGTATATTTAATAATAAACACTAAATTATGACATCAATTATAGTAGCAGCATCAGAGAATAACGTTATCGGACATAATAACGACTTACTATGGAGATTACCAACGGACATGGCCTATTTTAAGGAACAAACCATGGGTAGTACCGTAATAATGGGTAGAAAGACATGGGAATCAATCCCTGAAAAATATAGACCATTAGAAGGTAGAATAAACATAGTAGTATCTAGACAGAAAGATTATGTAGCTAAAGGAGCTATGGTCGTTGATTCGTTAACTAAAGCTATGAAGAAAGCAGCTAATGATAAAAACAAATTTATCATTGGTGGTGGACAGATTTATAAAGAAAGCCTTAAATTTGTAGACAAAGTATATATGACACGAGTCCATACTACAGTAGAAGGTGATACAACCTTCCCTGAATTGAATGGGTGGGAAATTGAAAGTGAATTGAATGTTAAACAAGACATTAAGAACAAATATGATATGACGTTCGAAGTCTTAAAAAAAAAGTAAAATGATTTTTATTGGAGACACACATGGAAACAACGGTTACATTAAAATGGTAATCGAGGCACAAGACTATCGTGACATGGAAATGGTACACGTTGGTGACTTTGGTGTGGGGTTTATTGGGATGGACCAAGAACTTAAGAACTTGGATGCTTTGAATGATTTTATGAAGGAAAGGAATATTATCTTTCATGTTATTCGTGGTAATCATGACAACCCACACTACTTTGATGGGACATACCTCAACACTAACTTGAAGTTACACCCTGATTACACAGTCCTCAACATTGAGGGTAAGAATATCTTATTGGTGGGTGGTGCTATTAGCATTGACCGAGTACCACGTAGACGTTACAATCAGATTGAGGTTGCACAAAATCTTCACAGCGAAAAACGTTACCATTGGGAAGGTGAGAAATTCGTATTAGATAGAGAGAAGTTAGAGACAATGAGAGACATCAACGTTGTTGTTACACATACAGCACCTCACTACGCCAAACCATTCGATGTGAAAGGTAATTGGAATTGGCCACCTATTGTACAACAATTCATTGACCAAGGTGATGATAGATTAGGTGATGATTTAGTTACTGAACGGTGTATGTTAGATGAGATGTATGATATCTTAGATAAGAATAATTACATTGAGGATTGGTTCTACGGACACTTCCATAGAAACGAATACACCAACCATGGTCATACTTTATTTAATATGTTAGGTATTAATGAAATGAGGGTGTATGAAGGTGATGATGAGGATGAAATAGATAGATTAACCAAACAATATGAAGATTAAGGAGATTATATTGGATTTTTGGGAAAATGTTGAGGATTTCTTTTCTGATTTATTTGACCGATAAGTTTTAAAACACTATATTTGTATCACAAGGTTGTTCTCTACCTTACTTAGTCGACGAAGTGAAAAGGAATTCTTACTTAGTTCAGGTTAGTAACTAACCGAGGTTTAGCTCGGACACCAACTAAACCGTCTACACATTTCGACGTATAGAAAGTGTCCCTGTGTAGGGTGACCACACAAAACATAACCCACGGGCTAATTACCTGTGGGTTTTTTTTGCCATTAAATTTATTTATCGTATACTTGTTGAAACTCTTAAACATTATAACTATGAAGTACATCAAAATTCTTTTCTACGTAATCATCTCAACCCTTATGTTAACAGTAACTTCTTGTAAGAAGGAACCTAGAATGCATAAAATCAAATATGATATCACATTCATAGAGACACCTTCATACGGTTACACTAATTGGATGGAATTGGGATGTTCCCCAGCTTATATGGGTGACTATAACTATGACCCACAAAACCCTTCTATAGATTATAACATAGCTAAAACTGGTCATTGGGACTACGAGTATTGGGAGTTAAAAGATGGTGACAAAGTACACTTCTCTTTATGGGCCGCTGAAGGTTACTATTTTGAGATGAGGGTATTTATAGATGGTAGTGAGGTATCATACAAAAAGATGTACGGAAGTACAATAGTAGAAGAGTATGGGATAAACAATAGTGATTTGAGTTCTTCAATAGAGTTCACTTACTATGAGTAATATTAACAATTAATAATGGGAGACTTCATGATGATTAAGACACCTATGAGTGAGATTAAAAAGTTGATTCAGAAATATGAGAATCACGTAGAGTTTTGTGACAAGATGTTTAAAGAGACATCGAATGAAAAAATGAGTATGTCTGCGGCTTGTTGGTTAGAAGAAAGGTCAGCATATGAGAAAGTGTTGATTGACCTAGAGAAGTTATTGGAGTATCGTGAACCCGATACAAACTTACAAGATTTAAGACCTAGTTAAATCAAAAAAGGGACCTAAATGGTCCCTTTTTCTTTATGGTTAACTCTTATTGATTATTTATTATAGTTTAGTTCCACAGTTAGAACAGAACTTATTGGCTGGTTTAGCCTTTTTACCACAACCTGTACAGTACTTAGTTAATACTTGTCTGATATTCTGTGGTTGTGTTGAAGTTGGTTTGATATGGTATTCAACCGTTCTCATTGGCCATGATAAGAATTTCTTATTCACAGTTGTAAACGTTTGAGATGAGTGAGAACCTTGTTCTACTCTACCTGTTTCAGTTTTCTTACTTCTTTTTATTGATTTAGTTGGTCCAGCACTTCTCACTGACTGACCACCAATACTTGACGTATTAACACTTGTTAAACCTAATGTTGCACTATTATCTGAGAAAGATAATGTACCACTAGTGTTATGGTCAAATGTTGTGTCATTGATTTGTGATGTATATGTACGGAATGTTGGGTTGGTCCAAGTCACATCACTACCCGTACCACCAACCAATATTGGGTAGTCATTTACAGGGGTTGTATCTTCTCTAAAGAATTGTACTTTAACCAATCCATTCTTCTCGATAGCTTTTTGAACTGAGGCGTTACCACCATTCACTTCGTAAGTATCGAACAAAAATTTCTTAGGTATATCGATATATCTCTCAAGGAATACTCTATCCCCTGGTCTAAGTACGACACCTGTTGATGACATTTGTTTGTTATTTATCCAGATTTTTACTAAAAGATTGTCAGATGTTGGATTGAATAATTCGATTTCGAATTCCTGACCGTTGTTTAGATAGACATACTTGTCTTGTTTGATTTTTCTTCTTCCTTTGCTTACAGTGATGTACGCGGAAGGCATTGTTTCTACGTTTGACATAATTAATTAATTTTTACTAGTCGTTATTAGTATCCTTCAAATGATTTCGTAACCGTAAACGATGACTCGACAGTGTTTCTCACTGACCACTTAAAAGATGGAGTTAACCATTATGTTTATAAGTATACCCCCACTTTGTTTATTGTAAATGTTTTCGTATATTTGGGACTATGAAGATACTCTATTTACACGGATATAAAGCTAGACCCAATTACGAACGTATTGACTACTTAAATAGTTTATACTTTGTTGATGAGGTCATTGCACCACACATCGATTATGATACGGAACCTAATATAATGTTAGAGTTACTAGAACAAGACTATGATATGGTCATAGGTTCATCCTTAGGAGCTTACATGGGGTTTTATATATCTGACTACAAATCAATACCAGCTATTTGTTTTAACCCACCATTGTATATGGATTTGAAGGTTCCAATGAACTTACCTGAGGATTGGGATTACGAAAGTGTGGTCCCTAAAGAAAAGGTTGTTGTTATTGGGATTAAAGATACGGTAGTTAACCCTGGTAAAACAGTTGAATGGTTACAAAACAATAGAACAGATGTGGAGATTATGCCAATGGAGGAAATGACACACACCATTACAATAGAAGAATTTGTTAAAGTTTTTGAAAGAGTTCTAGGTCGAAGATACCAATGGAAAAGATGATTTTATTGATGTTTCTTAAGGTTGATATTATCATATTCTATCCACTTATCAAAGTACTTACTATTTGATGGTTTGAATCTTTTACCTTTAGGAAATTCCTCGGTACCTGTAGTTACAAAGAAACCTGATGGTGTTTGTCTATCAATAGTAGCCTCATTCCACATCGCATTTCTTTGTTGCCAATAACCCCTACCTTTTTTCCATCTTATCTTATCACCAATAGATAACTGATTACCTAATGTTCTAAACCATTCACCTTCTCTTTCTTGTAATACTCTCGTAGCCTCAGATTCTATACTATTAATTAATTCAGGTTTTATGTTCATTTCACCCATGTTATTAAAACCAAGAGCGTATTGTACATAATCCATATCCTTATTTCGACCACCAATCCAATTTTTATATTGACGTTCGTGAGATATGTTACCGATTCTTTTAAATTGTAAATGACCAGTTTTCTTATTCATACCCATCATGTAATCACTTTCATTCCCATCACCACGTCTAACCTCATATGGTTCAGAGTTTCGATAACTTGGCATACTAGAATATTTACTAAAATCATCTGTTTTAAAGAAAACAAAATCACTATTTTGAGCAATTATATCTTCAGTCTCCATAATCTCTCTAACTTTAGACTCTACATCGAATAATACACCTTTCTTAAACCCTTCATCCCTCAAGTAATTTTGGATGGAAGAGATTAACTTAGGTGGGAATATGTTTAAGGCTAAATCACCTTCAATACTCCTATCCTTTTTAGAATACCATTGCCAAACACTTGGATTATTCCATTGGTCATACTTTGGGTTTGCCGCCATTTTATATTCAACAACATCTTCAGTGTCATATTTATTTCTCCATAGAATGAAGAATAATAATGCCCCTCTATTCTTAGTATAACTGTCGAAGTAACTAGTATTAGCTGTAGCTACACACCAATTAGAGTGTACACCATATTTACATGAAGCTTGATGGGTTTTTGGTACAATTACCGTATACTTATCGTCTTGGTAAATCTTGTCCCTATCATCTCTAATAGGTGTCATCTCAGCCAAAACATCTGTAACAAGTGTTAAAGATTTTAATGATGGGAATGAGTTAATATCTTTTGGGTTATTTTTAACTCTTTTTTCAGCTCTACCAGGGAATTCACCTTTATTGGAATCAACGATTGGTGTTGTAAAATTAGAATTTAACTTTTGTATACCGTTATGATAGTCAGTCACGGCTTTTATGATTTGGTCTGTTTGTGGTGTATCTTGATACACTTTAGCCATCCACGACAAATACTTATTATTCCCTGATGGGTCACCTTGTGATAAATTATCTATTATATTAGACATATCTTCACCATATTTTGCCTTAACGTCTTCCAATCTACCCTCTAATAGTTGACCTACAACGTTCTTAATTGTTTCTTTAAGTATACTCATATTAATAAATATTTTGATTTCTATATAAATATACCTATATTTGGTGGATTATGAATAAGAAACTATTTTTAGACGATACACGACAACCCAAGGACGCTTGTTATTTAGCTAGTGATTGGGCTGGATTGTATTTTAATGAGGAATGGGATGTAGTTAAGACACATCAAGAGTTTGTGACTTGGATAAAAAGACACGGACTACCAACCCATGTCTCATTCGACCATGATTTAGCTGATATTCATTATGAAATAGACTTTCAGGATTGGGATGACTATACAGCCGACCAATTAGGTGTAGAGGAGACAGGTTTAGATTCAGCTAAATTTTTAGTTGATTATTGTGCAGACAATGGATTTAAACTACCTTTGTACATGGTTCATTCAGCTAACCCTGTTGGACGAAAAAATATTAAAGCTTATTTAGACAACGGAAAGAAGCATTTGGATTTATGAAAAGAGTACCAAGAAAAAAAAAGAAACAAATACCTAAGGACACACCATATTGTTATACACCAATAAGTGGTATGATATATCCTAAGGATGGTGGGTTACCTTATTATAAAATAAAAACATGTCCATTTTATGATTACATTAAAATCGGTGATATATCAGTAAAGGACAGACCAAGATGGATGGATGATGAATATGTGTCTGATTTTGGTGATGAAGATATAGCTTGGTGTAAATTAGTTAAATGTGACATCGATGACCAATGTAAGTCATGTGGTGAAAGAGAAGGATATTAATTATGAATAAATTAGAAAAAATAACGGTAACTAATCAAGAGATTTGGGCAGCTACGAGACCTAATGTGTATCGTAACAAGAAGAAGTATACCCGTAAGTCTAAACACAAGAAACTCATACAATAAGTTTCCATCGTAACTCAAACGGTGGAGACACTGACAAAATATGAGTTATGAAAGATTATAAAAGAGCTAAGAGAAGAAAGGACGAATGGAAGAAAGTCCGTAAAAGAACTTCCTATTGGGGAATGTATCGTCATTGGATGAAAGACACATCGACACCTTGTAGTTGTAGTATGTGTTCTTACCCAAAATATGAACGTGAACAGTCCCAATATGTAGAAAAAGATATTAACGAACAAATAGAGGATTACTATGGACACGATGAAGAAACATGAATTTATTAAAAAGGTACATGAGAGGTTGAATAGACCCATATATCCTAATGGTAAGTTCATATGTCGTGAAGATGGTCCTGAGATTATGGATGACTATTACCACTTTGATAGTGGGAACATAGCCTCCAATGAGGAGATTAATAAATGGGTTGACTCCGCATTAACTTGGTTCGAGAAGAACCCTGACGCACCCTATTGGAGAATAAAATTGGGGACAGGTAGTACTTGTGTGATTGTACTAAAATGGCAGGATGTTGATGAGGACACTGGTCATGAATATCACCCATACTACGAAGTGGTTGTAGCTCATAATTACTATGAAGCCTTTGTATCACCAAGTCCTTTAGAGAGACCAACAGAAGAAGAAATTAGAACTTTTGAGGATTCTCTTGATATTTAAATGTTGAATCGTTAGATTTAGGGTGTCTTAATTGTAATACCGTCCTTTGTTATTTATATTTACACAGAGTTTTTAAGACATCCGCAAGGAACATTATGGTCGTGAAATTATTCTATCCAATCGGTAGATTAGTTTCACGACCTTTTTTTTTGGTAAATTTGGAGATAAAATTAAAAATTTATAAATTTGTATTATGAAAACAAAAAGAATTGAAAAGGAACCATTCTTTATTAGTGACTTACATCTAGGTCATCACAACGTTATTAAGTATGATAAAAGACCATACATGGACGTGGATGAAATGCATGTGGATATTATTAAGAGATGGAATGAGGTCGTAGATGATGAAGACGAAGTCTATTACTTAGGTGATTTAGCTATGAGAGTTAACGAAACAACCAAGTGGATTGTATACCAACTTAAAGGTAAGATTCATTACATCATGGGTAACCACGATAGGTATAAAGATATAGTTGGACTAGGTAGATTCGAACACATACATGAGTATGGGACTGAGATTATGGTTAAAGACGATACCATAACTGATAAGAAAGCTGGAGGATATCAACACATCA
>WLWF01002270.1_pt1 | contig 14170 bp, 30 predicted proteins | sample 6718331 | NCBI WGS metagenome assembly WLWF01 (sample SAMN12718692, study PRJNA515312) | sponge metagenome | isolation source: marine sponge | host: Mycale hentscheli | place: New Zealand: South Island, Marlborough, Capsize Point | collected 2003-05-01
TTATTACGGTATTGATGTTAACCCACTTTTCGAGTGGCCACAATTATATAAGACTGATGGTAGAACGATTCCAAATGAAATTCCAGATAACCTAGATGTTGTTTATTCATACAACGTATTCCAACACTTATCTAAATCTCAAAGAACTGCTTACTACAAACAAGTATGGGAGAAATTAAAAGAAGGTGGTAAATTTTACTTTGGAATGTTCCTTTGGACTGAAAAGAATAAAGACTGGCCAGTATGGGGTGTTAAAGACTTTAAGGGTAGGTACTACTGCGGTTTCTTTAAGCAATATACTGAAATTGATAAGGAAGATGAATTATATGCTGAACTTAAAGAGATTGGTTTTGAAGTTAAGGATGTTACTAAACACCCAGATAAAATTCATTGTCACGCATTTGAATGTACAAAAATTAATAGATAATGGCTGAATATAATTTTAGAAAAGATATCACCGTAGGTGAAAGAGGTGAAAAAGTTTTAATAAAAGAACTAGAAAATAAGGGTCTTACCTTCGTAAGTGACAACAAAGATAATAAATTCGATTTACTAATGAAGTTACCAACTGGTAATGATATTACGTTCGAAGTTAAAACTGATGTGTGGTGTGTTCCAGGTAGGTATATGGAAATGCCTTTCGGTAAAATATGGGTTGAAGCCAAAGATAGTGGAAACTTATTTATTGAATTTGAATGTAGAGGTAAATCATCTGGTGTAACCGTTAGTACCGCTAACACGTTTCTTTATTATTTCCCATATTATGGTGAATACTGGGCAATCCAAATGAGTACACTTAGAAAATTAATATCTAATAATAATTTTAGAACAACACAGCAATCTGGTGATGACGGTTCCAACACTAAGGGGTATTTAATACCAAGGGAGAAGTTTAAAAGCTACTTCAAAATTTATAAAACCGATTATGAATGGGAAAAATAGAATTACACATTGAATTAATCCCTAGAACTTGTTACGCATCCAACGTAAGAACACTACTACCTAATAAATATTGGGATAAGCTTAGAAGAGAATCCTATGAAAAAGCTGGTCATGTGTGTGAAATATGTGGCGACAACGGGCAGAACCAAGGTTATAGACATAGAGTTGAATGTCATGAGATATGGGTCTATGATGATGATACAAGAGTCCAAAAGTTATTAGGCTTAATTTCACTATGTCCAAAATGTCACCAAGTAAAACATTTCGGTAGAGCTAGTGCTATTGGTAAACAAGCCGAAGCCTTTACACATTTAGAAACTGTTAACGGATGGAACCATAAGCAATGTGTTAAACATGCTGCCGAATCCATGTTAGTGTGGTTGGATAGGTCAAAATATAAATGGAAGTTGGATTTAGGTATTCTAACTGAATTATGTGACGAGATACCAAAGAAATTAATTACTGGAGCTGAGAAGAAACGTCTACTTTAATATATTTATTAACATGTCAAAACAATATATAGTTATAACGAAGGTAGGATTCCTTACCTCCAAAAAAGAAGTAGAAGTAGTAGAAACAGATAAAATTATTTGTGAAAGTAAATCTCAAGAAGAATCAGAAAAAATAATTCATGGGAAATCAAAAAAATAAAATGAAGAAGTTATTATTCGTGTTATCGTTAATGATATCTATTACCGTATCGTCACAAACACTACCTAGACAAATATCACTAGATGACCAAATAATCCATTACAATGGGTTTACAATCTCTTATAATAATAGTCACGAACAACCTAACTGGGTATATTACACAATTACATCTGAAGACCTTACGTGCCCAACAAAAATTAAAAGGAAAAATAAGTTCTATACTGATTTTGACATAGAAGGTCACTCAGCTTACCTTGACGATTATAAGGGTAGTGGATACGATAGAGGTCATCTTAAATCATCAGCTGACGAATCTTGTGACCAAGAACAGAATGATGAAACATTTGTATTGTCAAACATGTCACCACAAGAACCATCATTTAATAGAGGTGCTTGGAAGAAGCTTGAAACTTACGTTAGAAGTCTTGCGTTAGAGAATGATAGTGTTCAAGTTTATACTGGTGGAGTTTTAACTGATGATTTAAAAACTATTGGTTTTAATAAAGTTAGTGTCCCAAGATTTTATTATAAAGTCATTTACATATACAATGGCGGTACTAAAAAAATATTATGTTACAACCTACCTAATAAGAAAATAACTGAACCACTTTACAGTTATGAAGTTAAATTATTTGACTTAGAAAAATTTGTAAGAATAGACTTTCCTTAATTTTTTTTTATAAAAAGTTTGGAAGTTAAATAAAGTTTTCGTATATTTGCTTTGTAACATTTAAAAACAGTATTATGAAAAAGTTATTATTTATTATCTCAATAGCCTTCTTAGGACTTACTTCATGTAAGAAAGAAGTAATCGAACCAAACGTTAACGAAGTTGAAGAAGCTGGTGTATTAGAAGAAGAAATTAGAATTTATGGTAAGTGGGTATTACTTGATGCTACAATGTACATTGAGAATTTAGAAACTCATGAGAAAACTCAGTTTAACCATTTTGATGCTAACAAAACAGTTTCATCTATTAGATACAGTGGTTCAATGTATGACTTTGAAACAATTGAACAAAATGTAACCACATGGTCATTCTACCAACCAGAGTATGTTCCTGGGTATGGTGAGTTTGTTTTAAATAATGATACCATTAACCCAATGGGATTCTACGTTACTAAAACAGAATGGAATATAGTTGAACACCCATTGGCATCAACTGCTTCACAAATGCAGTTAGGTGGTTCCTCTAGAAACATTGAAGCTTATGTTTATGATTACGGACAAGAAATAGTTGACTTCTATGTTCAAGTAGCGTATGAAAATATTAACGGTTATAATTGTAAATACTTCACAGAGTTGAGAATGCAAAAAGTTGAAGCATGGTAGAATTTATAAAACACTTATTCGGTGCTTGTGGAGAGGGTCATCCCTCTCTACTTTGGTTTTTAGGTGGTGGTGCCGTTGTTTGGTACTATATCAAACATAATATCCAGTGGTGCTGGAGAAAAGGATGTGAAATGTGCAAAAAAAAGCTTAAAATACGTGAAAAACCTAATAAATAAGGTACATATATACCTATATCACACAATGATACTGTGTGGGTTCTATTTGTGTTATAGATATAAGGATAACCAAGAAAACCTACTTTTAACTACAATATTCGTGATTTGGTGTGTTTTAAAACTATATATCGCTGAAAATAGCGTTATTAAGCGTTAAGATTATAGTATTTCCGTATAACATGTATAATTTCATCGTCAGTAGCATCATAATACAACTTTAAGGAACTATAAACATCACCAAACAACGCTAAATTGTCTTTCGGTATGTAGTATCGTTTACCATCCACATTAACACCTCGTTTAAAACGAGTTTTTTCCTTAATTTTAATAACTGGATAACTCTTATCTAATAGATTAAGCATCATAACACAAATTACATTATCAAAACGATGTAATTGAGTGGTCCCCGAAGTCATCCCATTCATCTTCTTCATCCATTTTCAGTACTTTTTTCTTTTTCTGTTATAATAGTGTAAGCTTTTTCATATAAATCACTTAAAGAAGTGTATTTATTCTCATCTAATGATTTTAATTCCTTAAAAATTGAGTGAATCTCTTTAACAACCCCTAATCTATGGGCTTCATACATTATGTCCTCTATTTTACTCATAAAACTTATTTTATTTTATAATAAATACTTGCATATATGATAAAAAAGTACTAATTTTACATTAAATTGAATTAATTATGATACTATCAATTATAATCTCAATATTATATGTCAGTGGAGGTGTATATTGGTTAAATAAATTAGGTGACGAGGGGGCAATATCAACACCTATCCAAGTATTTGTAATAGTTTTTCTTTGGCCCGTTACATGGTATTTTTATAATAGATGAACAAATATAATCATTTAATTTATTACACAATATGTGAAATTTTATTTGATGAAAGGAAAAAAACTAACTATAACTCCTTTCATAATATGTGTGCATCAATTAAAACAAATATTTCACATGGAGAACCATTATCAACTGAACAATATAAAGTAATTGCTACCACTATGAGTGAAATTTCATATCTTTATGGTTTAAGTGATGATGATACAGTAATGTTACTTAATAATTTTTTTAATGAGGAATTATGGGTTAAATACACCGATATAGTGGCAATTTTCAAAAGTCATTTAAAAAATTGTTATTTATAATTTGGTTTTTTAAGAATAAAATGGTATATTTGCTAACACAAACTAAAAAATAAAATATTATGGGATGTTGGAATGGAACATGTATGGTATCTCACCTACCAATTATAAGTGGTGAAAAAATTAAATTAGTAATTTTAAATAGTAGATACGGATTTATAAAGGAATCCAACCCAATACTAGGTAACTCTGGTTACTGCTACTCAAACGACTTACTATCACCTGGTTTTTTCGCAATTAGTGGAGTCTATAATGATTATGGTGGGATAGAAGATATCGAAGAAGATTGGAACTACAAAGTTATAGAAGAATTCTTCCAAACTAAATACTCAAAAGTAAAGTGTGAAGGAAATATACTTGAAAACCCAACACTACCACAAATACTTGAAGCAATTGAAAGGGAAGAGTTTGAAATCTTTACTGAAGGTGATAAGAGAATGAAAGAAATGGCGGTAAAAGCTATGGAAGCCTACAAGGATACCCCAAAAGCACAAGAACATTGGAAAGATATTGCTGAAATGGACGTTTCAGAAAAATGGGAAAAGTCAACATACTCAGCAGTAATGATTAGACAAGACATCTGGGATTCAATAGTCAACCGAGAGGGTGGTGAAGACTACTGGAATGATGATAAGGATGAAGTGGATGAGAACGGTGAAAGAGTTTATTATATCTCAGCACAAGAATGGACTAAAAGAACATTCAAAAAGGAAATCGATAAAATTGATAAGTTAATTGAAGAATACGGTATTGACGATGAGTTAATGCTTATGGAGTTAAAATATAATAAGATTTTTAACGACTCTTATGCTGGGAGTGGAAAATTATCAGCCGTAAGCCCATACTCCAAACTCCTAATAGAAAAAGACCTTAGAGATAATATAGAAAAACAATGGTCAGAGAATACAGCTATTAGTTCATTCATCGGAAGCACTCGTAGAGGTTGGATGATTCAACCAGGTAAAGGTAGTCAACATGACGGATGGAAAGAACACATGCATGTTGCACAAACAATTTTAGATATCTGTAAAAATAAAATTAAAGAATATGAAGAATAATAAGGGTAAAGATACATTCAAATTTTTAAATGAAGATGATTTAGAACAGACCAACGTATTATACTGTATCGAAAATACAGTTAATGGAAATAAATACGTTGGTATGACTAAAAGACGATTTATCGACAGAATGAATCAACATATGTTCATGCACTCTAAACAAAAGTCTTCTGACTCAGAAAATAGAACAACACTATATAAGGATTTTGAAATCTACGGACTAAAAGCATTCCACGCATACGTACTAATGCAAAATGATGATACAAGTATCCTAATAAAAGAAGAAGATAGACTTAGAAGTGAAGTTGAAGAATATTATGAATACGCTAAACGTGACTTAAATAGAGATACATCAAGAAAAGTCGAATACTCAAAGATTATTTGTACATCCTTAGACGGAAAGGAGCGATTAGAGTTCAAAACTCAAGCCGAGTGTGGTAGACACTTCGATTGTCATAGAACGAACGTTAAAAGAGCCTTAAGAGGTGAGTATAATTTAAAAAAGAAATGGAGAGTAACTTATGGATAATGAACAAAATAATAAACCACCTATGATGGTGCAACCAAAACCCTTTCAAATGTTACCAAGTCATTGGACTTTAATTTTCATGGTATTTTTATTACTCTTATTTATATTATTAGCTGGTTTAAACATATATAACTGGCACATAGTAGTTAAAATAATTTTTGCTATCCTTGAAATAGTTGGTGCTGTTGGTTTTATAGCTTGTAAAACTATCTTAGATAGAGAATATATTAATGAATTAGAAAATAATTAAATACTTAAAAAATTATGAGAATATTAAAAAATTTACAAATCACTTAAGGATAACTACTGCCCACGTATTGATTGGACTGATGTAAAAAATAAATAATGACTAGACAAGAAGCAAATAGAATTATCCTTCGCATTCTAATTGAATACGTTGAAGATAACCCAGATATAAGGTTTCATCAAATGTTACACAACCTAAATATCACCAAACAAGTAGTAACACCAGACGGTAAATTCTATCTTGAAGATTTATACAATATGGAACCAGTTAAGGTTTTGGAATTAATGAGTAATGACCCAGAACAACCAACTACCCCAACAAGGCCAGAAGGTAGAGGTATTACGTTTAGAGATATCGTTTGTTACGATGAAAGATACGAAGAAGACCATGATGAAATACGATACCTAATAGAAGAAGAAAACGTATTAACCTACGATGATTGGGTTAAGCACTACGATATGGATGGTAGGATTATGATTATGAAATCACCAGACTGGGGGATGGAAGGTTGGGATGGTAGAAATGATTATCACTTTGCATGTGGCCCATCAATAGGTGATGAGTGTGTATCAGATTCAATTTATATTGACTGGTATATTGAAGATGTAATCAAAAGACAAGGACTACCAAACATGATAGAAACACAGTTAGCCGAAAATTATCATGGTGTAAATGTAGGTAATGATGCTGATGCCAATAAGATATATGATTTATTAATAAAAGGATTTAAAGAAGACGGTTTCGAAGTCGTTGAAGTACATCCATAAAACAATTAAAATTAAGATAAAATGAGTAAAGTATTAATCAAAACAGAATATAGTTGGTTCGATGATATTTATTTTACTTCCTGGGAAGTTTGGGAAAAAGACCTACTAGAACAAGCTAAAAAGAATATTATACAATACTTCGAAGAAGGTGGTTCAGATTTCCCAGTACAAGTAGGTAAAAACCAAACAATGTATATCGAAAACGCTAATGATATATTAGGACCATGGTGTTTCCTAACACAACACCCAATATCAGACTCAGATGCCGAAGTGTTAAATAGAATATTTAGTGGTACTAGTGGTAAAATACCATTCTCTAAATTATATTCGGAATTAATGAAAGTTTGGGAAAAACCAGAAAACTTCGGATTATGAAAATAATTAAAGACCCATTCTTAGGTGAAATTGAAGTCGAAATAATAGACCAATCATCCAAACACGGAATGGGTGAATCAGTCTACGAAAATATCTATAAGGATAAACATGGAAACTTCTATATCGAAACATTTAATCTTATGGCACCAGAAGATAAGAATATGGTAGTAATTAATAAGCGACAAGCTGAAATAATATCTAAGAATGTATAAACAAGCTATAGTATGGAAATAATTGAAATTGAAGAAAGAGACGGTGAAGACCTAATCGAACTAGGGTGGGGTGGTGACTCTTATGGAAAAGAATTCCAAATAGGTGTCACATATCTGGTGGAAGTAAACCACACAACCAATAAGATTCTATCCATCAAACCAAAGATAACTGAACTAGATAGAATTGCTAACGACCAATATCAGCATATTATGAATGGTGATGTTGTGGGTTGGTATAACTTTAAGGGAAGAATCGGATGTTGGTATGAACCAATGGATGGTCCAGAAGAAATAAAAGCAATCATGGAACACTTCGAAGAAATTGAGGAATATGAAAAGGCTAAAGACCTCAAAGATAAATACGATAAGCTTAAAGACTATATGATTAAAGAAGAAATGTGGAAAGATGAAGGATAGTTACGATGATGCAGAAGAAGCTTGGTTTAAGATTGAAAATGATATTCAAGATAAACCAAAGAAAAACGAACCAAAGGTAGAACTAGACCCATACCAAAAGAAGTATAAAGAACTATCTGAGAAATATGGTAAGGAGTACCCAAATGGTGCAGTTACTTTTGATGTGGACTGTGAACGTCTGTTAGATAACTTATGGGCCTTTGAAAGAGTGTTTAGTGTAATGAAGGATAAATAATGGATATTTCTAGACTTAAAACATATTGTGAAAAAAGATTAGGTTACCCAGCAATTGATGTTGACCTACATGAAGACGCTATAAAGACTCTTGTTGAGGAAGCAATTGAAGACTTAGAAGATTCTAACATAAGGCTTGGGTATGATGCTAAACATCTATACATTAAGCGTTATGTCTCAGCCAAAACCAAAATAAGTGTTGCCAGGATAAAAGGAATGTACCCAATGAAAGGTGTAAGCATTGATTATGAAGCCCTATTAGCTGAAGGTAATGAGGAAATGATGAAGCTATTTGAAGACCTTGATAAAGAAAATGGGAAAACCTAAAGGGGGCTGGGGGTTTACGGAAAGGGAGCCGAAGGCGAAAAAGCGATTTTTTTAACAAATAATTAACAAAATATGAATAAAACAGTTTATAAGATTATAGATAATCCAGCAGTAATAGTATTCTCAATAATGTCAATAATCGCATTAACAGTGTGGCTGTGCTATACCCCAATGGAAGAAAAACCAGTTATAGAAACTATCACATTTACAGATGGTACAGTAGTGAAGTCTAAAGGACATGCATCCTACGAAAGTGGTATGACAAGATACTTCGACCAAAACTCTAAGAAAGTAGAAGTGCCAACAATAACAATTAAATCGATTAAGTAATTATGAGTAGAAAAAAAATACTAATAATATTAGCAATACTAGTATCATTAATTTATGTTCTAGGATTATACATTATGATTAAACAGTCTAAAGTATGTGATGAAAAAATCATCCTAATGGACGATACAGTTATAACAGGAACTAGTGTAAGATATAGAGAAGGTGTGGCAACAATTAATACTTGTGATGGACAAATATTAGAAATACCAGTCCTAAATATAAAAATAGTTAAAGTAGTAAACCCGAATAATAATGACATGTAACCCAATGGCAACAAAAATTTCAATAAACGGAAAAGTATATTCATCCAAAAGTGGTAATATCACCATTAATAATGATAAAATCTATATGGATGATATGGATGTAACACCATCAGAAAAAGAAATATTCATAATTGTTAATGGTGATATAGAAAAGCTAACAGCACCAGGAGCTAATGAAATATTAGTTAACGGAGACGCTAATAAGATTATAACCACATCGGGTGATGTGACAATAGGTGAACGAGTTACTAATGATGTTAAAACTACCTCTGGAAATGTTAAGGTTTTTAAATCAATTACTGGTGACGTTAAAACTATGTCGGGTGACGTAAGAGCAACATCAATACTAGGTAAAGCCACAACCATGTCTGGTAATATAATAGGTGATAGACGATAGAAACTAATCATAACCCATATTTATTAATATGGGAAAAAATGATATAGAATATTTAAAGGTTAAAATGTATATCTACGTAATCAAAGAAGAATACGAAAAAGCCGAACAAATGAAAAAATGGATTATAGAATTAGGGGGTGACCCAACCTTTAACTCATTCGGTGATATAAAGCTTAAGAACCCCCACCAGAAGTAATATTATTTGCCGTCTTCTTAAAAACCTTTAACCAATTATTAACAGTGCTAACTATAGGCTCAACAAAAACCTGTACCACTACGTAAGAATGTAATATACTAATGAATTTCTGATGGTCTAAACCACCATCACCAACAAATGGGAAAAATCTAGCCATCTCAATTACTGCTAATACCCCACCAACAAGCCATACAGCCTTACTAATACCCTTTCTCCTTACTGGACTAAAGTATTCTACTATCCATCTAAGATTGTCAGAATAATAAAGACCATAACATACTATGATATGTAATACCATATACTCATAATCCAAACCCTGGAACCACTCTAATACAGTATCAGTTATAAATTCTGAACTCATTTCGCCTCCGATGTTAAACTCTCACTCTTCTCCTTGTAATATATTACCTTAAATTCAAGTAATTCTTCCCTCAATTCCTCACGCTCAGTAGCCTCATCAGTCTTAAATTCCATGAACTTCTCGAACATAGCAAATTGCTTCTCAATATCCGCATTATATTTACTCCAAATATCGTTTAACTCAGAATCATGCTGCGCCTGTATAGTCTGCATCGTATCTACTTTCGCAGATAATTCAATGTAGCCATAGAAGATGTACCCACAAAGTGATGCAAGTATCCCCATTAGAATAGTTTTAGTGTCAATTTTTTCCATTTTTAGTGTCAAGTCTATAAATAAATATAGAAAATTGTTGCTACTTAATAATAAAAATCATATATTTGTTACATGAATATTAAAAGAAGCACCATAGGCCTGTTTTGCCAGGATATTATTAGAGTAAATCATCTATATGATGAACTAAAATATGAAAAAAATGAATACGAAAGCTACGATGGTGGACAACAACCATTCGAGCATACCGAATTATATACAGAAACTATGTCCGAAATAAATGAAATAGAAAGAAAAATCGGAAAACTCATCAAATATGAATCCCAACCAACAATCTATGGTGGACCAGTAAGTAAAATTAAAAGAAAATGAAAAACCTAATCGTAAAAATAAAAACTAAATCTGACACAATATTACCATTCGAAGGTAAGAATACCGCTAAAGCAATTAATAAACTGTGTACCGATTTTCTAATAAATAATAAATTATGAAAAATATAATAATCATTTTAATTACTATAACACTTTATAGCTGTGCAACCGATAAATTTCTTATGTCAGATGAAGAAATGGAAAATACCCCATATAGAACCGTAGGTATGTCTATAATGAGAGATTCAACCATTATAGGTAACGTATCTTCTACCGAAATAGAAGTGGATAGCAAAGGTAATAAAACATTAGAAATATCTATAACCCTTACTGGATTCGATAAATCATCAGAAGCTAATGAAGTTATCAGATACTTACACACAAGATACCCAACTAGAAAAATTGAAGTAAACCTAGACGGTGTAAGAACTTTTGAATAAATCTAAAATAATAAAATATGATTACTGAAGAACAAAAAGTAGCAATCCTAGAATCAGCCACAAAAGCAGTAGAAACTGGTGAGGCATTCGTAGAAGCTATCGAAGCAATGCATGAGCTAACTAAAAAATTTACATCAGACCAAGTAGATCAAGCTGTACAGGAAGCTATTAATGCTTTACCTGAAGACGTTACAGAGTTTAATCAAGAAGATGTAGACTCTGCTGTTAAAGAGGCTTTATCAGAATTACAGGCTGACTTTACTGAAGAACGTACAGGTTTTGAGTCTACTATAGAGGCTTTAGAATCTGATGTAGCGCAAACAGAAGAAGATTTAGCCGCAGCACGTTCAGAAGTTAGAGATGATATTCTTACTGGGCAACTAAATGAAGCTATAGAATATGCAGAAGCTACGGGTAATACAGACATGGTAGAAGCTCTTACTCAAGAGCGTGATCGTTTGTTGGCAGATGGTCCTATGACAGGTGAAGTTATAGAAGGACCGGAAGATGTTGTCCTTGACCCTGTAACTGGAGAGCCTGTTGAAGCACCTGTATACGAAGTTATTCCTACACTTTTAGAGGTGTGGAATCAAGGGCAAACAAGTCTTGAAACAGAAAGAGAAGTTGCTGACACTCTTAGGACTACGCTTGAGTCTACACAGGAAGACTTAGCAGAGCAAAGAGAAGTAGCTACGGCTCAACAAGAAGATATTGATACTCTAAATACTTCAGTAGCTGACCTAACAACTACAGTAGAGAATCTACAAACTAGTTTACAGGAAGCTAATGACGCTAGAGAAGCTGCTGTAGAACAAGGTAATCAGGCTTTAGCAGATGCTTTAGAGCAGCATCAAGAGTTATTACAAGATCAAATTACTACTTCTGAACAAATTTTAGAAGACGCTATAGCTGCTGGTAAAACAGAGTTATCTGATGCTGTTGCGGCTGGAAACGCTGCTACAGCAGAAGCAGTAGCCGCTGGAGAAGCCCTAGGCGAAGCTCGCTACGGTGAAGGCTTAGGCACAGGTAGAGGAGAAGGTGCAGGCGCAGGCATAGGGGCTGGACTAGGCTTAGGTTTGCTTGCTGGTATGGCAGGGGGCATGGGCGGAGGCACAGCTTATACACCTCCAGACTTTGAAGACTATCAGTTTAGAAAAACATACCAAGCTCCTGAGTTATTAGAACTAGCACCACAGTATGCAGGTTATCAAGCTCCTACATTAGAAGGACTATTTAGAGGATTTATATGAGCACGCAATATCTAACAATAGTTAACGAGGTACTGCGTAGACTACGTGAAGACGAAGTATCTGCTGTAGCTAACACTACATACTCTAAAATGGTAGGTGACTTTGTAAATGACGCTAAGCGTATTATAGAAGACTCACATGCTTGGTCTACACTAAGGACTACTATTGTTGTCCCTACAGTAGCAGATACTACAGAATATAGCTTGACAAACGCTGGAGAACGTGTTAAAATATACAGTGCCATCAATGACACATCAAACTTTTTTATGCGTTATGAGTCACCTAACTGGTTTAACAACGCATACTACATCTCTGGTGAAGTTACAGGCACTCCAGACTCCTACACCTTTAGTGGTATAGACAGTAATGAAGACACTACGATACTGGTGTACCCTAAGCCTGATGCAGTGTACTCTATGCGCTTTGACTTAATTGCTAGAGAAGCTGAACTAGTTAACGATACAGACACTACAGTGTTACCTAAGAATGCTATTATTCATAATGCTGTAGCTTTGTTAGCTAGAGAACGTGGAGAAACAGGCGGTACTACTGCACAGGATTACTTCTTAATTGCAGACAAGCATTTGTCAGATGCTGTTGCAATAGATGCCTACAAGAATCCTGAAGAATTTATTTACACGGTGCCCTAATGGCTCAAGAACGTCAGAACATATACATAGGCGCTCCCGGCTTCAAAGGTCTTAACACACAGGACTCACCCATTGGTGTTGATCCATCGTTTGCCGCTGTTGCAGACAACTGTGTTATTGACAAGCTAGGCCGTATTGGTGCGCGTAAGGGTTGGGAAGCAGTGTCTACTAACGGCTCTTCTGTGCTAGGGAGTAGTCGTGGCATAGAGATGGTGTATGAGTTTATTGATAACTCTGGTGACAAAGTTGTGGTGTCAGCGGGTAACAATAAATTATTCACAGGCACTACAACACTAACAGACGCTACACCAACAGGTTATACTCCAACAGCTAACAACTGGAAAGCTGTTACTCTAAACGATCATGTGTATTTATTTCAACGAGATCACGAGTATGTGTTAGGTACAGATCATGGAGGTTCTTTTGTATTAGAAGAACACTCAGCACACAGCCACGCTACAGGTACTCCTCCAGAAGCTAATGAAGTTCTAGCGGCCTACGGTAGACTCTGGGCAGCAGACATTACAGGTAACAAGCACACTGTCTACTGGTCTGATACACTTAACGGTCATCACTGGACAGGAGGCACTACAGGCTCGTTAGACGTTACTACTGTATGGCCTACAGGCTTTGACGAGATAACGGCTCTAGCGGCTCACAATGGCTTCCTAATCATCTTTGGTAAGAAGTCTATACTTGTGTACTCAGGAGCCTCCTCTCCTGCCTCTATGACGCTTACAGACACCATAGAAGGCGTTGGCTGTATAGCTCGTGACTCAGTACAGCACACAGGCACTGATATACTGTTCTTGTCTGAGACAGGTGTACGTAGCTTTGGTAGGACTATACAAGAGAAGTCTATGCCTATGCGTGACATCAGCAAGAATGTACGCACTGACTTGTTAAGCCTAATACCGCTACAGACTAACCCTATCAAGTCTCTGTACAGTTCTGAAGAGGCTTTCTACCTACTGACGTTACCAGACAGCAACACGGTGTACTGCTTTGATATGCGTACTCCTTTACCTGATGGGTCGCAACGGGCTACTACATGGTCAGCTATAAATCCTTTATCTTTTGCTGTGTTAGAAGATGGTGAGATATACATTGGTATTTCTTCAGGCATTGTTGAATATAAAAACTATTTAGATGGTACAGAAAAATACGAAATGCGTTACTTTAGTAATCCTCTTGATTTTCAAAACACTTCTAACCTAAAGTTCTTGAA
>WLWF01002271.1_pt1 | contig 14168 bp, 19 predicted proteins | sample 6718331 | NCBI WGS metagenome assembly WLWF01 (sample SAMN12718692, study PRJNA515312) | sponge metagenome | isolation source: marine sponge | host: Mycale hentscheli | place: New Zealand: South Island, Marlborough, Capsize Point | collected 2003-05-01
AAAAAAGATTAGCTAGACTATCAGCTAAGGTTGCTATAGTAAAAGTTGGTGCTAATTCAGAGGTTGAACTAAAAGAAAAAAGAGATCGTGTTGAAGATGCTATATGCGCTACAAAAGCCGCGATCAAAGAAGGAATAGTGCCAGGAGGAGGTATAGCCTTGCTAAATGCTGCAAGTTATGTTACACCTAAGTCTGTGTCAGAACAAGTTCTACTAGACGCTATTAAAGCGCCATATAGAACAATACTAGAAAATGCTGGTATAGAAGACTACGAAGTTCCAAAAGTAAGAGGTAGAGGATTAAATGTGGTTACAGGGAAAACGGTAAATATGGTAAAGTCCGGAATAATCGATCCCTTACTAGTTACAAAAAGTGCACTAAGGAACGCGGCTTCAGTAGCGACTACTATTTTATCGACTGATTGTGTAATCAATAATTTGAGAGCATGAAAGCAATTGGAAAAAACATAGTAGTATTACCGGTAAAAGAAACTGAAACAAAAACAAAAGGTGGTTTAATTCTAGCTGAAGCTCAAAGAGAAGATGTTAGGTATAGAATGGCTAAAGTTGTTACAATAGGAACTGATGTAGTAGGAGTTAAAGACAACGACACTATATATTACGACAGACATGCTGGCTTCGGTATAGAGTTAAATAAAGAAAAATTTAAAGTTATTAAAGAAGTAGATGTAGTAATAGTATTATGAGGAAACCTACCTCGCAAGACTTAAAAGATCTGCATTTATTAAAGCATTACAGGATAATAAGAAAATGGGCTTGTAAAGCAAACGGACTTAACGATGCAGATCTAGAGCTTTTAATATATTTAGACTCCTTAGATCATTTTAGAAAAGAAGACTTTAAAAATGGTAGTTACTCTTATTCTTGGGATAATAGAAGGTGGAATAAACTATTAAAAAAAGAATGGATTAAAGTGTGGAGACACCGCAATAGAACTACACAGAAATACAATATTTATAAAACATCTTTTAAATTTAAACATGTACTTAGTAGGATATATAGAATAATGCTAGGAGAAGAAGATTTACCAGATATTAAAAGAAAAAAAACATATACAGATAAAGTTATGGCTTTTGCTATAGCAAATGTTAATAACGATAAAACAAGATAATATGATTAATAAAAAAAGTAACGCTAAACTTCCTCAAAATAAAAAAGTAGGAGGAGTACCTAGAAAAGATTGGAAAAAAGTTACTGACCAAGACGTAGAATTAGGAAGGCAAAAAGCCACCAAGACAGGTGAATACGGGGTTTATGGTAGAGCGGGAATCAATGCTCCAGACTATACAGGCGTTTCTAGTGATAAAGTTGCTTTATACGAACACAACAGAAAAGTTAATAAGTTTGCTATGGAAACGGGTGTAACGCCTAACTATGATTCAATTCAAAATAAACGTGAACCAAAAGGAAGAGATGGAATGACTTACGAAGTTGGTGAAGCAATGAAGAATTTTTACAAAAGCCCAGACGCGGCAGGTAAAATGAAGCAAGCTGAAAAAGATTTTATTAAAACGCAGCCTGCTGGTTATAAAAAACCTTCATTAGATCAAGCAAGAGTAGCAGGTGGTTCTAGACCAATGCATCAAGCTTCTACAATTCAAATAGATCCTATGACAGGGTTACCACTTCAAGCCAATGCTCCTGCTATGGGTAATTTTGGTGGAGCAATGGGTATGTCTAATGTGCCTATGTATGATCAATCTATGTCACCTGGAGCTATTGCTCAATCAAGAGCTTATAAAACATTTCAAACAGATTCTACAGCATTTGATGCTGGTTTAAAAGGTGAATCTGGCCCCATGAATTATATAAAAAATAAATATCCAATTAATTTTAATGCTCCAGTTAGCGAACAAGATCCTAAATCAATGAAGTTTTACAAAGATTTTAAGGAAGGATATAGTGATAAAACATCTTCTAAAGAAGATTTAAATCAAGAAAGAAAAAATTACAGTAAAGAAATTTTAACTAGGCCAATGACCAGTGAGCAGTTAAAAAACTATGAGTCTGCTGTAACTTCTTATAAAGATTCTAGTAATGCTTGGATAAAAAATCAAGGTCCAGAGCCTAAAATTCCTGATTATACAAGTTTTAAACTAACTCCTGCTGAAAAAGCTGGTAAAGCTGCAGGAAAATTTGGTTTAAAAGCTATAGGAAAACCTAAGTCGTAAAAATAAACATTATCGTGCAATTATAATAAGACACAAACATTAATAAATAAAATAAAAGTTATGCCAAGTTACGGAGAAAAACAAATTGCGGCCGGTGTTAATATACCTTGTAAAACACCTGTAGTAGGTACAAGAGTTATGAAGTCAAATAACAAAGTTATTGAGCCTACTCTTAATAGAATAGATAATATACCTTACAAAGGTAACGCTGTATTAAACGCTAATAGATCATAAAGTGGGCTTAGCAGATCTAAAGTTATATTGCCTCAATATAACATCTTTCACAGTTGCGAGTATAGACTGGCTAGAGCCTACGTTAAAAGTGATGCTACTTGTTTTAACTATAGGATACACTGTTCATAAATGGTGGAACCTTAAGAAAAACAAATAGTGGAAATAAGACTCAAACGTATTGCAGACAATGGAGACGCGTCTATAAGTTTATTCTATATAGATGATGTCTTTCAATGCTTTGTAATAGAGGATGAGCATAGAACAAAAAAAGTTTATGGAGAAACTCGTATACCTAATGGAGTATATGAAATAGGGTTAAGGTCTGAAGGAGGATTTCATTCTAGGTATTCTAAAAGGTTTTCTGATCATAAAGGTATGTTATGTCTGTACAACAAACCCAACTGGACTCTAGTAAATGCAGGGATCAGTTTTCAATATATATTAATACACACAGGCAACACTGATAAACACACAGCTGGTTGTTTGCTACTAAATGATGTAGTAGACGCTAGCAAATTTACAGGTAGTTATTCTACTCAGGCATATAAAAGAATTTATCCAAAAATAGCTAACCATATTGAGGAATGTGGTCCAATACAAATAATAGTAGAATAAGATGAAGATAGGTGAGAATACTGAATTCAAACTAGATTTGAAGACAATTATTAGTATAATTGTTTTTACGTCGACAATAATGGGTATGTATTATACTTTAGAATCAGATATAGAAGAGGCAAAAAAATTGCCACCTGCAGAAGTTAAGCGATTAGAATATGATCTTAAGCAACAATGGACAGAAGGTCATATACTAACTCTAGAATTAAAAGTCAAAGAGTTAGAAACAGATGTAAAACAATTAGATAAGATAATACATCATGGCAACAAAACGAGGTAAAAAAAGAACAGCTGACACTTGCTGGAAAGGTTACAGGGCTGAAGGAAAGAAAAATTCTCCTAGTGGTAAAAAAAACCCAGATGGAACTCCTAAAAAAGTAAACAACTGTGTTAAGATAGGTAAAAAGAAAAAGAAGAAATAATGGATGACGCTAGCTACGAAAAGTCAAACCGTAAAATGCGTGCTAAGCACACTAAAGAAACAGGTAAAGTTCTAGGTAAAAGACAAACTAGCGGAACTGGAAAGCGTAGAGTGTCTTTTGCTTGTAGATTTGCAGGTATGAAAGGACCAATGAAGAAACCTAATGGTGAACCAACTAGAAAAGCTAGAGCTTTAAAAAAGTGGGGATTTGGAAGTGTTGAAGCAGCTAGAAAATTTTGTAATAAAAATAAAGAAAAAAAATGAACAAGTACCAAGACAAAGAAGCGTCAATGGATGATTATTCTCATGAAAGAAAATTAAGAATTGACGGTAGATATGAAGCTGCTCATGGTAAAATGGCTGCTGCAGAAAATGACTTTGATCACGCTCATGCATTAAAAAAAGATGCGCATCATGATAAAGAATCTAGAATGCACCATGGCGCTCACAAGATACTTAAACACATGAAATAATGGAGTCAAGAGGTTTAGGAGATACTATTGAAAAGTTTACCAAAATAACCGGTATAAAAAAACTAGTTGATACTATACCTGGTGGCTGCAACTGTGACCACAGGAAAGATTGGTTTAATAAAAATTTCCCTTATAAAAAATAAATTATGGAAAAAGCAAAACAAATTATAAATCACCCATTAGCTAAGGCTATACTAGCTGGATTTGCTGGTGCTATGCTATTAGTAGAAGCTCATCCACTATATGCTGGTGTAGCTTTTGGATATGCATTAAGAGAAGTTTTATTAGCTTTTAAAGCAGAGTAATGGCATTTAAATTAAACCCACCTTATAGTATAGACAATACCCCTATTTATAGGACAGGTACGGATTATACTATAAATGGAGAAACTAAACTAAATGGAGCTATAGTTATTGCTAATGATATAACAGATCCATTAGAATTAGAAAATGTAATTAGTCATGAAAAAGTACACGTTGACCAAATAAGAAGAGGTGACTTAACTCATGATGATAAAAATTATTACTGGAAAGGTAAAAAATACCCAATAGGTAAAATAGCGTCTAAAAGAACTCCCTGGGAAGTAGAGGCTTATAAAAAAGAAAAATTCCCAGAACATAGAAAATAAATAAAAAAAACATGAACAAAGCAGGAAAAGATGGCATGGATACTCTACAGACTATGCAAAAAAGATCTGGTATATACCAAGACAGAGTAGACGGTAAACTACCAATGGACAGAGTTAAAGGACACTATGCTCAAACAAGATTAGCTCAAGATGCTAAAACAGCGGCTAAAGACGCAGAAAGTAAACCAGTTGAAACTTCTATTAAAAATAAAAAGGGTCAAACATTTACTAAAACAGTTTCAGGTGGTAAAGAACACTACAGCGCAACAATAGATGGATCTAAACTATTTGGTGATCAGTATAGAAAAGGATACCGTGAAGCTGGCAAGTATCAAGATATGGTAAAAGGTGCTAAAGAAGTAGCTATAGAAAAAATGCATGGAGCCGCTGAAAAGTCAGGAAAGAAAATGAGTAAAAAAGCTCAAAGCAAGGGAGGTAATATAGAAGTAGCAAGTAAGCAACCAACTTTAAGAAAACCTTGAAAAAATCTACTAAAGGATACAAAAGAAATTCACCTGATGTTAATAAGCCTACCAACGTAATAGCTGGTGGGCATATTACTATGAAAGGTGTTGATTTTAAAGTGTTAGGTGTTGATAACAACGGCTATGCTAAAGTTATGTATCCAGGTCATGATTATCATTTTCCTAATGCTAAGTGGGTAAAAGAAACACCTATCAAATGAGTGGTAAGAAAAAGTTTAAAGAAACTAAAATAGGGGCTTTCCTAAAAGACAAGGCCCCTAAAATTTTAGATACAATCGGAGACGTACTTCCAGACAATGGAGCGTTTGGCGTTGTAAAAAATCTTATTTCAAGTGATAGTAGTATTAAGCCAGAAGATAAAGAAATGGCTTTAAAATTACTAGAGCAAGATATCGCAGAGATGAACAATGTTTCTGCACGCTGGAATAGTGATATGAAAAGTGACTCATGGCTTAGTAAAAATACAAGACCTATGACACTTATATTTCTTACTCTAGCAATGACAATATTTATAGTATTAGATTCAACGATACTATTAGAGATAAAAGACGGTTGGGTTTCACTAATGGAAGCCTTACTAATCACAGTATATGTAGCGTACTTTGGATCTAGAGGCGCAGAAAAAATAACAAAAATAAAAAAATAAAATGAAAGGTGTACAAGGAAATCAAGCTGCTCAAGTACGTATGTTTGCACATGACGCTAGAGAGGTACAATTAGTTACAGGTGCTTCTACAGGTGCTGCTGCTATGAATAGCGGAATTATCACTGCTGCTGGAAGTTCATATGTCACTACTAGTGGTTCACCTACGGGTTGGAGATACGGAGTACCAACAACTGGTGGTTCTGGAACTGGACTAACTGTAGATATAAGTATTAGTAATGGTTTAATAACAGAAGTACTAGTTGCTGATTACGGAAACGCTAGTTACGTAGAGGGTGAAGAACTTACTATAACAACTGGTGGTGCTGATGCTAAATTCAAATGCTATAAAGCTTTACCAAACACGAGCCAACGTGGAGCTTGTTTATATATAGGTATAAAAATGGCTTCTATAACTGTTAAAATGGAAAGTGGATCTTCAGCAACGTTTAAAGGAATTACAGCTGGATCTTTTCTACCTGTTTTAGTAACTGAAGTTTCTAGCGCAACTGTAGACTCAGGAAACGTAGCAGATAATGATGTAATAGCGTTATACTAAAACGTTATGAGTTATATAGGAATAGGATCACCGATACCTGACTTAACTAGTCTACCTGGTCAAACAGGTGGAGAAGTAGAAGTAACTTTAGATTACCCATCTTCTTCAGCTTGTGGAGACGCAAGCCCTTTTTTACCAAGTGAAGCTACGCCAGCAGGTGGGGTATTTTCAGCTTCCCCGGCAGGGTTAAACTTAAATACTTCTACAGGTGAGGTAACACCAGTTGGTTCTACACCTCAAACTTATACAATATCATACACTGTTTCTGGTATAATATCTCAATTTGCATTAACAATAAACGTTGCTCAGCAATCTACATTTAGTTATTCATCTAGCAGCTTTCAACAAATTGGAACTGCTACACCTACTCTAGCTGGTGGAACTACTTTAGGTGGTTCTTTTTCAGCTCCAGTTGGTGTTAGTATAAACACTAGTACAGGTGTTATTGATTTAGCAGCTTCAACAATTGGTGGTCCATACACTATAACATATACTACGCCTGGTCCTTGTGCTAGTGCTTCAACATTTACTTTATCTATAACTGCAGTTTCTGTAGAACTTATACCTAATAACTTTGCTATGGAGTTTGATGGTATTAATCAAAATGTAAATTGTGGAACTATTCCAAGCTTTGATGATGGTGATATTTCATTTTCATTATGGTGTAAGTTAACTACAACAGGCGCACATCAATATATATTAAGTAGTACAAATACAGGTAGTGTTGCTGGTATAAATATAGCCATGCACCCAAATACAAATTTATTATTTGAAAGATCACAAGATGTTGCTAATACACAGAATTCAACAGGTTACAGTGTTCCTGGTTTTTCTTTTGGAAGTTGGCATCATTTATGTGGGACTTATAGCGCGGCTAGTGGAGAATTAAAAGCATATGTTAATGGTGTTTTAAAAAGTACTACTACAGATATTGCCGATGCAAGAAGTGCAAGTACTTCTTTGAAAATTGGTGGTCTTTCTAACTATCCCACTTTATACGCTTCTAAAGGAGATATAGATGAAGTAGCAATATGGAAAAGAACATTACAACTAGAAGACGTACAAAGAATTTATAACGCAACAAATGATAACCCAGGCAAATGCGCTAATTTATTTACAGCAGGACTAGGTACAGACTTAGTACTTTGGAATAGGATGGGAGATTAAAAATAGAATATGGCAGATTATAAAACACCACAGTGGCTTTTACCAAATGAAAAGAATTTAGCATATCCAGCAGCCGGAGACGGGGTTATTGGCAGTGGATTATCTGAGGATAGACACAGTTTGTATTCTATGGAGTTCGATGGTACAACTAATCAAAATATAAATTTACCTACAAATTGGGTTACGTCTTTAAGCCTTTCTACTGAGATGAGTTTTTCTGTTTGGGTAAAACCTGACAGCACTAGTACTCAGATGAATATTACTTCAAGTCCATATAATACTTGGAATGATAACTTTGGTATAAGATATACTGCAGGTTCTACTACATTAACGCTTGAACAAGGATCTACTGTTAAATTTAATAATACTTCCACAACGCTAAGTACAACCAGTTATACTCATATTTGCTTTGTATTAGATGCTGGAGAAAGCTCTGCTTCTACTAAAGTTAAGTGCTATATAAATGGCGTTGTTATTACTAATGAGAACACAACGTCTTCGTTTACTACTATGTTAGACAGGAGTTATAATTTTTATATAGGAAGATTATACTACGGTGCTGGTAGTAGCAACTACACTTGGAATGGTAAAATAGATGAAGTAGCTATATGGAATAAAGCTTTAAATCAAAGTGAAATAAATGCATTGTCTGTAGCTGATGCCCCAGCCAACATAATGGCTTTATCTGCTAAACCTATAGCTTACTACCCTTTAGGTGAACAAGCACAAATGGGTAGTGCTAATTGGAGTTTTCCAAATGGATCTTTACAAAGTCACGTTGTAGATTTTGATGGAAGTACAGATTCTATAGGTATACCTGAAACTATTTATAGTGGAGCTTTTACTTTTTCATTTTGGCTTAAGCCAGACAACTTGACTCTTGCTTTTATAGCTGGAGATATTAATAGTAATTCAAATTTTATTTGGTTACAGTCATCAACTATAATCTCGTTGAAAGCAAGTGGCTCAACTTACAACTTTACAGAGTCAGCTGGTAATGATATAACTACTGGTTCTTGGCAAAATATAACTATAACAAGAGATAGTTCAAATAATGTAGAAGCGTTTAGAAATGGAGTTCCATTTGGTGGAACAAGTGTACTGGCTGGAGATTTTAAATTAAATTCTATTGGACAGGTTTATTCTGCAATAGGTAATTGGCTTTTTAATGGACTAATGTCTAACATAGCCATATGGAACTCTGATCAATCAACTAACATAGATAACATATACAACAACGGTTCTCCACAGTCTACATATACTGCAACACCTACAGCTTGGTGGAAACTAAACGCTGCTAATAGTAGTTATGTTTATCCTTGGTCTTTAGAGCTCAATGGTAATCCTGACGTTAGTGGTGGTGCAGATTTCGCTAAAGTAGTTTCTAATGCTCTTCAAGTTCAAGATATAAATACTACAGGCACAAGTGGTAAAGTAGATTTTTTAACTAGAGAGATTACAGGCGCTTATAGTGGTATAGATGTAACAGGAGAATTTATTGTTTATGCTGCTAGTTCTGGTCAATCAGGAGCTACATTATATTATAAAATTGATGGTGGTAGTTGGGTACAGTTTCAACAAGAATTAAGAACTGACAACACTGCTACTACTTACGCTATATCAGGAGCAAGTGGATTAACATCTACAACATCATTCCAAGTTAAAATAGAATTTGAAACAGGTAGTACAGGAACTCCTTATGTAACATTAAATAATATATCTATAGGTGGTTTATACACAGAAGATTTTACTAATCAAGATGGAGCTGGATGGGATTTATATGTTAATAGTGAATATATACCACCACCAGTTGATTGGACTTTTATAGACACTGAAACTCCAGCACCTAATTATACTAGTGCTTTAGATTTTGATGGAGTAGCAGATTACGTAGAACTAGATAGTTTAGTTAATTTAGGAACAGTGCATACTATATCTTGGTGGGAAAAATCTGATGGATCAGACAGAGAAGATTTCATAGCTAATCCTAGTAGCTCGTCACAAATTTATGGACCAAAACCATCAGTGCTTTTTTACAAAGCAGCTGGTGTATCTTCATATATGCTAAATGGAAATGCTCAACCTTTAAATGTTAACTTGAATGATGATAAATGGCACAATATATCAATAGTTAGAAACGGAGCTTCTCTTGATTTTTATATAGATGGATTACCACAGGTAATTGGTTTAAATGCTTTAGTAGGTACAGAAGTATTTGAATTTAATAGTATAATGCATCCAACAGCAGTGGGTAGATATTCAAAAGGGACAATTAGTAATTTAGCAGTATTTACAACAAATCTTTCAGCAGCAAATATAATAACTCTTTATAACAACGGAACACCCCAAACAAGTTCTTCTTTTTCACCTACAGGATGGTGGAAGTTAAACAACACTACTACTGGTATTGAAGACAGTGCTGGAAGCAACAACGGGACTAACAATGGAGCAACACAAATAGCTACAAACGTTTTAATATCTAACAATGGCGAAAGCGATACACTACCTACTTCAGCATTAATACCTAGCGATCTACAGTTTGAATCTCCTTATAGTAATTATAGTTTAGATTTTGATGGAATTAATAATCATATCGATTTTACAGAAGTTGACTTAGGGTTAAATTCAACAATTTCTTTTTGGATTAACCCTGAAGTTACATTGTCAAGTGAAATAATAATTGGAAGTGGCGGAGCAAGTTCTTATCTTTTATATTCTCAAGCTACTCTTTTATATGTTAAAATAGGGTCATATACCGATACTTTTACCCATTCTATGGCGGCAAACAATTGGTACAATATAACCATTGTGAGAACAGGAGATAGCATTGAAGTTTTTCAAAATGCTACATCTCTTGGGACTCAAACAGGTTATGGTACGGCCAATAATACTCTTTTTGACTCAATAGGAGCTAGAGCAAATGGAAATTTGCCTTTTGAAGGAAAAATGGATGAATTAGTAGTTTGGAATTCTGCTCTTACTCAAGCTCAAATAACTCAAGTTTATAATAACGGTTATCCTGCAGACTTAACTTCACTTTCTCCAAGTCAATGGTGGAGGTTAGGTGAAGATGCTTATTTTGTTGGAAACGATATAACCATACCAAATCAAATCACTGGTGGTCAAACTGGAACAGGATCTGGCACACAAACAGCTATTCTAGTAGGTGATGCACCTGGTAGCTATGCTAATGGCTCTGGAACTAATTTAGTTGTCACAGACAGAATAGGAGACGCACCTGAATCAACTGCTAACTCTGTTAGTATAAATATGATACCTAGTAATAGAATATCATATCCTGCTGGTTATACTCCTACACAAGTAGACAATGCTTTTAGTATGGCGTTTGATGGAGTGGACGATTATTTTTCAATTAATTCTTCTGGCATATTAGACACTTTTCACGCAAATCCTTTTTCTGTAAGTTTTTGGTTTAAAACAAGTACAGGCGGAACAATGATTTTAACTGAAAAAGCAACAAGCAGTAGTGCTACAAATAGAGCATTTTATATATACTTAAGTAGTGGTGCTATTCTTTGGTATGGAGCAACTACATCACCTTCATATACTAATGGAAGTTATAATGATGGAAATTGGCATCACGTTGCTTGTGTAGCTGAATCTGATACTGTAGCAAGAATTTACGTTGATGGAGTGGATGATACTAATAATATTGCTAAAGATAGAATAGGCACAGGAAGCAATACTGCACCTATAATACTTGGAACCACTTATAACCAGTCTGGCTTTTTCTTAAATGGCTCAATGGATGAATTTGCGGTATTCAATTACGCTCTTTCTGAAAGACAAATAAAACAAGATATTTACGAAGGTACAACAACTGGTGGTAAAACAGCAGATTTAAACAATATTAGTAATTTAACAGCTCCTGTGGCTTGGTACAGGATGGGAGATTAAAATAGATATATGGCAACTAAATGGATATCACCAACGTGGCGAATGCCTGAAGAAAGCAATCAGAGTAAGTTTGAAAACTATAGTTTAAATTTTAATGGTACGGACGATGAAATAAATTGTGGCAATAGTGACGCTGTTAATATAACTGGACCAATAAGTATATCGGTTTGGTTTAATGCTGACAATATAACCGGCGCTAGAGGAATAGTATGTAAAAATGATGCAGCAGCACAGCAGACGTACGCTCAATACTTTTTTGACTTATTAAGCGATGAAATAAGATGGAGAGCTGGAAGAAACACCGTATTTTATGGTATTAATACTGGTCAATGGTATCATGCTGTTGGCGTATATGATGGTTCTGATATTACTCTTTATATTGATGGAACTTCAGTTGCTACAGATTCTGCACTTTCGACATCTTACGCTAGTTCACAACCATTGTATATAGGTAGAAGATTAAATCAAGATTACTTTGAAGGAGAAATAGGTCAAGTAGCTATATATGATTCCGCACTTTCAGCTTCTCAAGTTAGTAATTTATGGAACTCTGGTACTCCAGTAAATCCTATGGCTTTAACTCCACTTCCAACAGCTTATTATCCTTTAGGGGGTGGGTCAACCGGTGATGCTGCTGACCCAGCAACTACGTTGACCGTTCCAAACCAATCAGTGCCAAGTGCAACTGTTTTTAATTTTAATCGTTCAGATAGTGATTACATAGACCTAAACCCAGGCATTATGAAAGATTTTACTAGTGATAATGTTAGTATATCTGCTTGGGTAAAAGCTAATGCGTTTAATGCATATGATTATATATATGTAGATGGTCATACAAGTGGAAATAAAAGTGTAGCGTTGAACTACGCTAGTGTAAGAGGAGGTTTAGAATTTACAGTAGGTAACAGCAGTGTAGCTAGAGCAAGTGGAGTTTCAATAAATACAGGAGAATGGTATCATATTGTATGTACTTATGCAGCTGGTGGAGACTTAAAGTTTTATTTAAATGGAAACACTACTCCAGTAGCAACAGCTACTTTTAGTGGTTCTTTAGACTTAGCAGGTCATACAGTCTCGTCAATTGGCAGGAGTAATGTGCATAGCGGTAATTATTGGGATGGTGAAATTTCTAATGTTCAAGTTTGGAATGCCGAATTAGGAACTTCAGACGTTACAACTCTTTACAACAACGGTGTTCCTTATACTGGTACACAACCACAAGCTGCTAACCTAAAAGCTTGGTATAAAATGAATGTTGATACTAGCGCTTGGAACGGAAGTGATTGGATTATAGGTGAAGCACAAGCTAATTATTCTAGTGCTTTAGATTTTGATGGAACAAATGATGATGTAACAATTTCTAATGTTAATTTAGGAACAACGCATACAATCTCCTTTTGGATGAAATCAGATGGAACAGGCAGGTTAGATATGTTTTGTAATAGTTATGGACAAAGTAGAATTTATGGACCAAATGTTAACGGTTCACTATTTTATAATGCAAATGGAACAAATCAATATGTTATTTGGAATGGGCAACAAGGTTTAAATGATAATAATTGGCATCATATGTGTTTTGTAAGAAATGGAACATCAGTTGATTTTTATGCTGATTCAGTACTTCAAACAGTTGCGGCAACTGCTATTACTGCAACAGATGAATATCAATTTACTAATTTTATGCACCCACCTGCAACTTCAAGATATACAAAAGGCACAATTAGTAATTTAGCAGTATTTACAACCGCTTTAGATTTAGCAGCAGTACAAGCTCTTTACAACAACGGAACACCCCAAACAAGTCCTTCTTTTTCACCTACAGGATGGTGGAAGTTAAATAATACTACTACGGGTATTCAAGATAGTGCGGGCAGTAATAATGGAACTAATAACGGAGCTACTGTTACAGATATTCAAGTTTCCACACTAAACGGTACTAGCTCAGGTATGACTACAGCAAATTTAGTAACATCTGATTTAACTCGTAGTATTCCGTATAGTAGTTATAGTATGGTGTTCGATTCAGCTACAGATGACTATATTAACGTGGGAACAGATAGTAGTTTAAACGTGTTTGACGGTGATTTTAGTATATCAATATGGTTTAACCACACGAATGCAGCTGGAAGTGCTGATGCTTTTTTAGAGTTTGGTGCTTTTACTAACAAAGCAGCTATGACTCTAGGTTTTACCTCAAATACAGGAGTTGGTTTTGCTTTTGGAAACCCTAGTGTAATACCTTGGTATTACAATGCTGGAAGTGGGTTTAATGATGGAAATTGGCACAATATGGTTGCTACAAGAACAGGTACAACTTATAAAATATTTGTAGATGGAGTTGATCTATCTTATTCAACCGGTACTTTTAATTCTGCTGGGGTTAATAGAATAGGAACTACAGATTATAATACATTTTATAATGGCAAACTTTCAAATGTAGCTGTTTTCGGATCAACGCTAACTGAAGATCAAGTTTTAACTATTTATAATGGTGGTGTTCCAAACGATATTTCTAGTTTATCTCCAGTATCTTGGTGGAGTTTAGCGGGTGATAGCTATTTTAACGGAAATGACTGGATATGCCCAGACTTAGGTAGTGCAAGCAACAATGGTACTAGCGGCAACATGGGTGGTGAAGAATTAGTAGGTGATGGCCCAGGTTCTACAGCAAATGGTACAGCTACAAGTATGGATATTCCTGCAAACCTAAAAGGTAATGCACCTAACTCATCTAAAAATGCTTTTTCAGTAAATATGAACTCAGCAGATAGAGTTGAAGACGTACCAGCGTAAAAAAGAAATTAAACAAGTAAATATATAAATAACAAGTAATT
>WLWF01002272.1_pt1 | contig 14167 bp, 10 predicted proteins | sample 6718331 | NCBI WGS metagenome assembly WLWF01 (sample SAMN12718692, study PRJNA515312) | sponge metagenome | isolation source: marine sponge | host: Mycale hentscheli | place: New Zealand: South Island, Marlborough, Capsize Point | collected 2003-05-01
AGAAAAGGCACTGCCTGATTTCTGCTGGGGATCGGGTATAGTATGGAAACTTCGGGCCCGTAGCTCAGTTGGTTAGAGCAGGGGACTCATAATCCCTTGGTCGGCGGTTCGAGTCCGTCCGGGCCTATTAGACGATTTCAGAGAACCCCAGAGTTATCATACTTTTGGGGTTTTCTCGTTATATATAACACGATTGCTCATTTGGCGATCCTCGATGACAGTCGATGACACTCAATAACAAGTCGATAAAAGAGTCGAGTCCAAAAAAGAGTCGAGTCGTTGTCTCAATACTGAAAAACAAGGCGTGGCGGTTTTATCTTCACGGGCTTGCTGCCCTGCTCTGGCACGAAAATCGCGGGTGGCTAAGACATCTCTCGGAAGACTATTGAGAGAGTAAAGAAATAATCAAGGATAGTTTGTTGATTAGGAGAGTTGATTACCCAGCTTGCTTCTTACTGAACTCTTTCTTGAGTTTGTTGAATAAACTTTAGGCATCTAGGGTGACTTAATTATATTTAGTCAGGTAACCGATTATATTTTTTACGAAGTTTCAGAAGCCGTTCTGAAAGTTTTTCTGCCTCAGTATTTTCATCAGCAGCCTTCAAGGCAGAGACAGTTGTTTCAAGAAGTGGAATTATATTTGCGTGAACATACTCTTGTTTAAAGTCAAAAGCTTCGATGGCTTTTTTATAAAGGGCTAAAGCAGACTCCTTCGATCCCTCTAATTGTTTCGATTCACCAAGGATAAACATACACTCTCCACACCACTGCTGATTGTCTATTTCCTCAAAAACCCCAAGTGCTTCTCTGGCAAGCGCGGTAGCCTCATCAGGTTTTCCCTGCTTGATTTTTAACTTAGCCAGACCTACTAACGGAGTAGCTATATGGTACTTAGCTTTTGGGTTGTTTTTGAGTGCCTCCTCAGCAATGCCAATGGCTTTTTTATAAATGACCTCAGCTGCGACAAGATTTCCAATATCTCGTTGGCAGTTTGCTAAGTCTTTCATTGATTGCGCGAGTACGTAAGCCTGTCGTGAGCCCGCAGGATTTACTTTCTCTCGGAGTGTTACTGCTTGCTTATAAAAAACAAGGGCTTCCTTTAATTTGTTTGAGTAATAAAATTCATTGCCTACCTTTGAATTAAACAACGCTCTAAGATTTTCATTTGGAGCTAATTCTATTGCCCGTAAAAATAATACCCTAGCTTTTTCATCTTGGTCATTTTTGAGTTCAGCCGACCCAAGTAAAAATACAGGTTCATAAAGTAGTTCCGGTTTTTTCAGCGACTCTGCCTCTTCCACCGCCATCTTAAGTAGCTCTGACTTCTTGGCAGGGTCTTCGGTCTTGTTAGCCGCATCGACATAGGCTTTAACAATGGACTCCTGAGCATAGGTGAATTTTCCACATGCAGGCAAAATTAGGCTAGATAAAACCACCAGAATCAGTGAGGCAGTTTTCCTTTGATGCTGACTATTATTCACGCCACACGGCAAAACCAACGCAGCAATAATTCCCCAACGCATAGCAAGTCTCCTTAAGGTGGAGAAATGCTACACCAAAAATAAGAGAGGCTCAACGTGACACGAAATTGTGTCTTAAAGAGGGGCGTTGGGGGCGTGGAGTTATTCACAAACGGCCCAAGCGTGGCAACTAAATCAAGCGTGGCTAAGACATCTCTCGGAAGACTATTGAGAGAGTAAATAAATAATCAAGGATTATTTTTGATTAAGAAGTTTTGCCTTTTCTTGCTGATACTCTCTCTCGGTTAAGGCGCCTGCATCGTATGCTTTTTTCAGTCCAATTAGCTTGTCGCCGAGTGTTGATGAATTCTGCGGACCGGTTGCAGAAAAATCATCAAATCTTACCCAGATTTGACGTCTCGGCACGTTCGCGAGATCACCACCACCCCACGCCCCAACTTTAACAAGCTTATCGCCATCCAAACTTAGTGAAAAAAAAGTTTCAGTGCCTTTCCCTTTTTCCCAGAAGCCGGGTAATCCCCAAACTTTTGTTGCCTTGATTTTTTGAGGACTTGAGCCTTCAAGTTGATGAGCATGGCTTAGGGCCGAGATATTTTTTTTCACCGGGTCAATACTCCCGTAAATTGCATGATCTTGCGTTAGAATAAGAATCTCTCGTGCTTCCTTTGCATCTTTGTATTCCTCCGGCTTTTCATCACCGACCTGCAGACTCTCAATAACCCACGTTCCCACATACGGATCAAGTGGACTATCTCCAAGCACATACTGGGTTCCCAATGTGCCAATGAGTACTACGAACATCGGTAAGGTAAATGTCTTCATTTTCTATGTCCTGATTGATGCGTATTTTCCAAATCGAAAAAATAAGAAGGCTGTTAAAGAGAGTAAAACTCATTCATATTACAAACCCCCGACTCAAAATATATTACTCCTAAAAACGAAGAGGCTCAACGTGACACGAAATTGTGTCTTAAAGAGGGGCGTTTGCGATTCGTGGCGGAAGAGTGGAGACTATTGGCGGGAATGTCCAATAAGCGAAGATAAAAAATGATGGCAAACGAAGCAGACGAGACCCCAGAAGAGATTGTGGAACACTTAGCCGAATTGGGTCTCCATGCGGAAGACGATGATCTGTCCGACATGCTGGACAACGCACCGACTACACCACACAAATATGTACGGGGAGGAATGATGAGATCTTTAATTACTGCTGTGCTGGTTCTTAGTAGCGGCTTTTGTTTGGCTGAAGACTTACCCAAAATTACAAATAAAACTACATCTTTGACTGCGGAACAAGCCGTCGATTTGGTGGCAAAAAAAAGTGGCAACAGTACCTACACCTTGATGGCCTGATTTCAATTGACAAAGACGTTGCTCAGGAATTAGCAAAGTTTGAAGGGGAAAGCCTGTCCCTTGACGGCCTGACTTCAATCGACAAAGAAGTTGCTCAGGAATTGGCAAAGTTTAAAGGGAGACTGACCCTCGGCCTGACTTCAATCGACAAAGAAGTTACTCAGGAATTGGCTAAGTTTGAGGGGGCTTGGCTGTCCCTTGACGGCCTGACTTCAATCGACAAAGAAGTTACTCAGGAATTGGCAAAGTTTGAGGGTGTTTGGCTGACCCTCGGCCTGACTTCAATCGACAAAGAAGTTACTCAGGAATTGGCAAAGTTTAAAGGGAGCCTGTCCCTCGGCCTGACTTCAATCGACAAAGAAGTTACTCAGGAATTGGCTAAGTTTAAAGGGAGCCTGTCCCTCGGCCTGACTTCAATCGACAAAGAGGTTGCTCAGGAATTGGCTAAGTTTAAAGGGGAATACCTATCCCTAGACGGCCTAACGTCAATCGACAAAGACGTTGCTCAGGAATTGGCGAAGGTTGAAGGGCAAGGCCTGATGCTTTACCGCCTGACTTCAATCGACAAAGGCGTTGCTCAGGAATTGGCAAAGTTTAAAGGGAGGAAAAAAGGGAGGTTAGACGGGAGGAGGCTGAACCTCAACGGCCTGACTACGATTGATAAAGACGTGGCTCAGGAATTGGCAAAGTTTAAAGGCGTCTTGTGGCTTTCCGGCTTGACTTCAATTGACAAAGACGTGGCTCAAGAGTTGGCGAAGGTTGAAGAGAAACTCAAACTTGATGGCCTGACTTCAATCGACAAAGACATTGCTCAGGAATTGGCAAAGTTTGAAGGGGGCTACCTGTCCCTACGCGGCCTAACTTCAATTGACAAAGACGTTCTCAAAATCCTGAAGTCGAATCCAAACATTACCTTGCCAGAAAAGTACAGCGACTAAAAAGGGCGGCAATGAATAAACGCCATCAAATCTATACGGGACATAAACTTTCGTTAAGCGAAGCAAAGAAACCACAGCAGGAAGAAGACTAAGGCGTTGGAAAGGAACACGTTTGCACACAGATTGCACACACATGTGTGCTTTTGGCAAAAAACGCCTATAAATGTGGAAAAAGAAGTACCCCCGGCAGGAGTCTCACCTCTCAAAACACGAAGAAAATTTATTGGGCAACAGTGGGCCAAACGTTGTTTCACTCGCAATAGATAACAACTATTCATTTCTGGCCCGACCCCGCCCACTAATCTTCCACACATATGCCACATAGTATTGAACAAGCTCACAGTTTGATTTCTAACAGGCGTTCACGCTGTAACTAAATCAAATGACCTCAAATATTCCGTTATTTGAAAAAACATTTTTATTTTCTTAGGTTCTCATACAGATGTTCGCTAAGTGTTGCATTAGTCACTTTCGGCTGAAAAAAAGATACCTAGCAAATCTCATGTTTTGACTTTAATCAAAGTAAAATTCCTTAGATGCCAACGGCTGAAATTATATGGATTGGGAGATAGGTGGTTGTCATTGACTGACTAGCTATTTACAGTGAAGTCAATCCAACTGTAATAAGAGCCGTCCATAACACATAAAGTACAATGCATAGACAATGGCTTATTGGGACTTCCCAGCTATGTGACATCGTTGTTGAAGATGAATATGTCTCATCGAAGCATTGCAAATTATCTCTACGAGATAATGAATGGGAACTTGAAGACTTAGAAAGTACAAATGGCACATTCGTAAATGGTGATCGCGTTACCAAAGTTTGTAAAATTCATCAAAATGATCAAGTTACTTTGGGTCGTGCTGTACCGATGCCCTGGCCTCAGGAGTGTAGTGAGCTTGCGCAAGTACGGCTCACTCTTCCGACCAATAATAATAGAATTATAATTGGTAGATCCGATGACTGTGATGTAATCATCGACCGACCAATGGTATCTAATTTTCACGCAGAAGTTGCCCATACTTCAAGCGGGTGGTTCATACGAGATCTTGGTAGCTCAAACGGCACTTTTTATGAGGGCGAATTTGTTGGCAGTAGAACATTAATCAAGCCAAATACGACTCTATGTCTTGGCTCAGAAGAAGTGCTTCTATGTGCAGAAAGGGTAGGCAAGATCGGCCGCCCCGCTGATTGTAAACCGGCTATCCAAATGAGTCATGTTTCGCTAGCTGTTGGGAAAAAGTGCTTAGTGAACGACGTCTCTATGACGGTCTACCCCGGTGAACTTGTTGCCATTATGGGTTCAAGCGGGGCCGGAAAGTCTACTCTTCTCGCATCACTTGCTGGCTGTTTGCAGCCGTGTGCAGGTCAGATTTGTGTGGCGAACACTGATATCTACCAACATGGCTATGAGAATCGTGGTGAAACAGGCTTCGTGCCTCAGGACGATATTCTTCATAGTGAACTAACTGTCAAAGCTGCTTTGAGCTATACCGCAAAGTTACGACTTCCAAAAGACTGTTCAAAACAAGAAATTGATGATCGTGTAAACAACATTGTGGCTCGCCTTGGTCTTAGTGGAACCGAACAAACATTAATTGGTCATCCGGGCGAACGAGGCATAAGTGGTGGTCAACGAAAACGAGTAAGTATCGCGTCAGAATTAATTACAGAACCACCCGTTTTGATGCTTGATGAGCCAACATCAGGACTATCAAGTAATGATAGTCTGGCTCTCGTTCGACTGCTGCGATCGCTTGCTAATCAGGGGAAAACAGTACTACTTACTATCCATCAGCCAAGTATTGAAATCCTTGAACTCGTCGATGCACTTGTTGTGATTTCACGTGATGAAACTACTAATGAAGAGGGCCGACTCGTGTGGTACGGACCTGCTTACCCAGAAGCTGCTGAGTTTTTTGAACCACATGCAAAAAATATTGCTCGGCCAGATGCAGAGGCAATATTAAGGGGTCTCGCAAAGAAATCAACTACAGCATGGATGAAGGCCTACTCTCAAACTTTGGCTTATGAGAAGTGGGGTCGAAGAAAATACAGAGAGTGTGTGGATAGAAATACGTTTCATTCAAAACAACAGCCGTCCGTTTTTAACATTGCATCACAATTCAAAACACTCGTTTATCGAATGATAGAGATAAAGCTATCGGATAAATTTAATTCACTAGCGCTACTCGCACAGGCGCCTGTGATTGCTGTTCTAATTGCGTTAGTTATCGGCAACAGCACAATGCATTCAAAATTGATGAATTCAGGCAATTATCAAAGTACGGCAAAGGGCTTCGCTATGGCTTCATTTCTGGTATCCCTCGCCAGTATTTGGTTTGGGTGCTCAAACTCCATTCGAGAAGTTGTTGCTGAAAGAAGTGTTTATAAACGAGAACGTCTGGCAGGTCTGTCACGTGTTGCGTACGTGAGTTCCAAGGTTTTTGTGTTTTCTCTTTTGTGTTTAATTCAATGTGTAATTTTGATTGCTATTGTGGGAAGTGGATGTGGTTTCGAAAGCAATCGAATGTTGCTATTCCTCGTTCTTTTTCTTGCTGCGAACATTGGTGTGCTAATTGGTCTTATTACTTCTTCGTTAGCCAAAACAACAGATAGTGCCACAGCACTTTTGCCACTTCTAGTTCTTCCCCTTGTGATACTTGGAGGATCAATCGTTCCACTCAGTGATCTGTCAAACCCAATAGCAGAGCTGGCCAATGTAATGCCTTCTCGCTGGGCGTTTGAAGGTGTTTTCTTGGCAGAGTCTAACGTCCGCCCCATGCTGGAAATTACAGATCGAGCTCATCTTGGTCACACGATTAATGTAGATATGGCTGAGCAATGGTTTCCATTTCCTGATACGCGAGCAACATGTATTAGAACAATATTCGTTTTGTTTACACAATGGATCTTTGGGCTGGTCGCTCTGTCCGTGGTAACGCGATCTGATGGTAGTTAGTCCGACGCATTAATGCTAAAAAGCTAGTTCATACTGACGAGATAACCGGGTTAAAAAAGTAACTGCGGTACCATAATGATCCGCTCGATACTCATCAATATTTTGCCTTAGCCTGGTGCGTATTCCATCTATTTCATTTTCAACTCTTCGAAATTGTTCGTACTGGATACCGGTCAGGACCACTCTTTCTTTGAAATAATTTTCAACAACTGTTTTTTCAGGATTATATCGTGAGTCTCGCAAAATCAGAGGCCATATGATCGCTCCAGAATGCGGATCTAACTCGTGTTCGTCAAGTGGTTTGACGGCGGTGTTTTCTTTAGCCAAAAAGACCGTCTCAGGAGTAAAGCGTTGCGGTGCTTCTTTGGCACGTTTATTTTGATTAAGTTCCCGTGCTTGAAAAAATGCTTTGGTGTTACGTAACTTTATCTCTTCAACAGTTTGAGGACGTAAATCATCTAAACCTTGAGCAACAGCAGCTAATTCAGCATCCCTCTTGTTTTGCTTCAGATCCTCAAGCTCATTGACCAACTGTTCTTCTTGTTTTTTTAGTTCATCTAAAGCGTCTCGGTATTCAATGAGAGATTTCTCATTTGCATCAATTTTTGTCAGTATCTTTTGGCTGGATTCTTTTTCTTGCTCTTCAATTGTTTGCTTCAATTCATCAATTTGTTTTTGTAAGTTTTTAATCTCATTGACCGTCGGTGAAGATATATTGTCTGGTTGCAAAGTAATCTTCTTGTGATCGTTCTCAATTGGCATCGGAATGACTTTTCTCTCCACAGAATCTGGGGAAGAATTCTCAGAGGGCTTCCGCGCAACATAAAGGGAAACACATAGAAAAGCGATGGCCGTCAGAAGCAAAAAAAAGTCTTTTAAATTAGACCGATTCATCGTAATACTTTCGGCTACCGAGCTCAAATCGATAAATAAAATGTTCGAAACAAGCTATTCGTCTAAATAAGACACGAATAGTGTTTCCCATGCATTTTTAAAAAATTAGACATGTATTAACCAAGTTTGGGATAAAATTATGATCAAATCAATAAAGACTTTGAAAAAATATTTTTTAGTACGGCATCTGACTGAACAAAAATGAACGTCAAATCCAAAGCGATACAAATTCTGGTTCTGGGTAGCATTTTTGGAACCGGGGTTCTGTTGGTTACAGGGTGTGCCAAAACAAGCCCGGCTTTGAGTCAAGAAGATACTGTTACTGAAGACGTTGACTCATTGCTTGATATCGCTCGAATAAACAAGAATCCTGATGTGAGATTTGAGGCAATAACGAACTTCATGAAGTTAGGGAAGGAAGATGCTTCAGCGATAAAAGGTCTGCAACAAATTGCTTTGGCAGATAGATCCTCACTAGTGCGAGCAAATGCGATCAAAGCAATGGGAAGCTGCGGACGTAGTGCTGTTCCAGCTCTTCCAGTAATTACCCAAGCGTTATTGGAACAAAATATCGATGTTGCCATACAAGCCGCTGCTGCACTTCAATGCATCGCGGCTGATACACCCAGTAGCGAGCAGAGTCATGTGGTATGGGAAAATACTTATAAAGCACTCCTTGAAGCTCTTGAGAAACCAGATCGCAGGTTAAAAAAGACTGTTTTAGGAGCCCTTCTCAAGTGCAACCTATCTGAAGCAGAAAAGTCAGATCTACGTAAAGCCGTGACGATAATTTTTGAAAATGATAGTGATTCTTTCTTGTCAATACTTACAACACTCACAGAGGCACCAGCCAAAACAATATTGCCATTTCTTCAAGACGCGATGAGTTATCCCGAGGCAGCATATTGGATAAGTGTTGTAGTTAGTGTTTCGGCGAGAGAGATGGGAAGTCTTGCCGAAGATCTTCTTCCAGAATTTTGCAGAATAGTTTCTGATGAGGACGCACTAACGTCAGGACGTTTTCAAGCAATCCTAGCAATTGCAGCAATCAATAAACGTAACGAAAAAGTAGTAAGTGCGTTGGTGTCTTGCCTAACATCAAAAGAAAACCTATTGCCTTCAGCAGCGGTATTTGCTCTTGGGCAATTACAAACGCACTCCGCTGTCCATCAGATTCAAGCTGTGGAATCAGCCAATGATCAAATCCTGTCTTGTTTACGTGATTGGGCGCTATTCAGAATTAAAGCAGGAGAAGGATTAGTGAGGGCAAATGAAATTCAATGTCTTGTCAATCAAATTGATAGAATTTCAGAAAGCTCAGCAACCGATCAGCAAAGACGACTGTATCTGGTTCTACCGGCCATTGCATCTCTATATGAAGTAGGATCGAGAGACCAACAACAGATTATTTCGCAGTCAATATCCCGCTTGCTTGCGTTCGATGATGTCCCAATTCGCACTGCGACCCTCACTACCGTTTTGAACAACGACATACCTGTCACAGAAGTTATCGGTAATGCATTGAGGTCTGATGTGACAAAGTCATTCGCGATTAGTACACTCGTACGTTTCGGTTCTGATTCAAAAGTAGTAACAAATAATCTTTTGAACTTACTTAAAACAGAAAATAATGAGGAAAAACAAGAAATTCTTTTTGCAATTGGAAAAACTGGACGGTCCAGTGCCCTGGCAGTTAAGGAACTTGGTAATCTTCTTGACGATCCTACGGAACAGTTACAGATTAAACGGCTAGCAACTTTCGTCACAGGAAAATTTGGTGAAAACGCCAGGTCTCTTTACGATTCCATTAATCGTCTCAGAACCAACAATGATCCACTGCTAATGGTGCTTGCTAACTGGGCAATTACACGCCTTGACCCTCAAGATAGACAATTGCGTGAGAATGTTATTCGGTCACTCAATGTGATAGCTGAAAATAGTCATGATGTAGAAATGCGACAAACCGCGATTAAGGTTCTTACTAATATTGATACTTTGTGATCAAGTCAGAACAAATAGAAATTGCTGTTCTCCACAACGGAATCGACATTTTTGACTAAGACGCAGCTCATCAATTTCCGCCCAGATGCCGTTTTGTGAAGAGAGCGACAGTAATCGCCAACTGCCATCTGGTGACTGTTTTACTTCCGCATGCTTATCGGCAAGAAGCTCATCATCGATCTCAGCATCGTTACCACAATTCGGCCGTCCAATCGAAAAATATTTTTTTGTAAGTAACAGTTCTTCAATGCCGGATCCCTCTGATTCACACACAAGTGACGGAGACAATTCCTTTGGGTTGGGTAGACGTACAGCAGTTGTCGTTTTGTCACCATCAGAACCACGAGCCTCTAAGATTCCAGCAGGTCGAAAACAAAAAAAATGGGATCCGAGAATAAACCTAGATTCTGACTGAAGTACAAGTTCACGGCACCGGATGAATGTCTTGTTGACACTACCCAGATCTCGCAATTTCCAAAAAGCATCTGTAGTATCACCGACTCTTATAATTTCTGCATGCTGCTTTGAAAGTTGACTGTCGTGCGGAATACAAACGTGACTGTCCGACCTACCGATCGTGGTACTTTTTTCTCGTAGCCGAATCTTTTCACCGTGATCAGAATAGCCATCGTCCAGTACAATCAAAATCGGTACTTTTGGGCGGTGCAGGGGGCGAAATGGCGTCCCATTTCTTTTGTCAGTTCCTTTTGATGGCGGTGTTAGATTTTTTTCACCAACTGCTTTATTGTGCCGATTACTTTCAGTTTGTAGTGCCTTTGTAGGAATGAAAAAATCTCCTTCTGGTTCGATTTTTGTTTTGTCTGACACGACTTTGGCCCCTTTGATACTTGATGAGTATAGTGCCGCCATTTACAGGCCTTGTAAAAATTGCTTATTCACCAAAAAGAATACCAGTAAGTCTTGAAATTTTCATTCGATCAAGATTTACACAGTTACCTTCTCTTGTCGAATGCGTTTCATTCAATGTTCTCGATCAATTGCTATTTGATCTTGCAAAACGAAACACGATCTCAGTGTCGTCTGAATCTCCATTATGCCTACCCTCGATCTTCAGCGTAGCATGCCCTGCTTTCATTAAGCTGTAATACCATGTAATTCTGCCTTCTCCAAACCATTCAAGGGTTACATGTTTGCCATCTAGTTCCAAATCTACATTTTTCAGTTCGTTGGCATTGTAAAACTGTGGCTCTCCCCCGCTCGTTACACCAAGTTTAACATTACCAGAAATGTCTACTCCTTTAATCCGCAGCGATGTTTTTTTATCAGAGTCAGGGACTTCGGCAAGATTAAATATCATATCTCCATTTTTATGATATTCGATTTTCCCTTTGTTGAATTCAAAATCAGAAATTGTGATATTAAGATCTTGTGTTGTTAACTTTTGTACTAACAGGCTTACTAGAATCGCGCAGCTTATTGCAAAGAAAATGGATGCTATAGCTAGAATCATAGGCGATTTGTTCTGGCCTCGTCGCTCTCTGAGATACACGGTCCGAGTTCTGTTGGATGGGCTGCTAGCATGCGTATGAATGTCTAAGTCAAAAGCATCATCAGCATGTATGCTATCTCCTAAGTTTATTGTCGACTTCTCATTATTGGGTTGAGTGTGCAAGGAAAGATCATCAAGGCCTTCTCCTCCATCATTGAGTTGGACAAATGGAAAAGCCTCGATATTTTCATTGATAGGTAGAACTTCTTCTAAATCTTCGTAATCTTGAGTCAGCTGAATAGCTTCCGGCAGGTACGCTAATTCATCAGCAACGTGTTGCGTGGGGTCTTCAGACACTAACCAGAATGCACTCAAGTCGGAAGCTGCTGTCATTGGAACCTTACATTTCGGACAACGCGCGGTTATTCCGGCAGCGGACAGCCTCAACTTGATAATTTTTTTGCACCCAGGACAGAGAAGGCGAGCGACATCATCTTGCGGCAACGGTTTGGGGATATCTTCAAGCAGATTTGTCACAAAATGTTTACATGTCCGATATCGACGGTCTCGAGATCGATCCATAGCTCGCGTCAGAGCGGTATAAAGTGTCTTTGGCAAGTTAGGTACGAGTGACGCGAGAGATGAATAGGGGCGTTGAATAATTTCGATGACAATATGAGCTTCTTTACCCTGAAATGGTTTGTTTCCAGAAAGAAACTCAAAAACAGCTACAGCCAGTGAGTATTGATCGGCACGACCATCCACCGACTTGCTTTGCATCAATTGCTCTGGTGATGTGTAGGCAAGTGTTCCGAGCCCTGTATCTGTTGCCGTTAGATCGATGTCTCCATCGGTGGCGGAGCTGAGCGTATTATTTTTAGCTAGGCCAAAATCACCTAAGTACGGATTCCAAAAACTATCAAAAAAAATATTTGAAGGTTTTACATCTCGATGAACAACATTCTTACTATGAAGAAAATCAAGTGCATTAGCTACGGAAGGCAACCAGAAATGCAACATTGAGGGTGAGTGCGTTCTAGAGTCTCCCGGTCTAGTTGAACCCTGACGGTCGGCAAGCGAACCCCCAGGTAAAAAACGCATGACCACATACGGTATTTTTTTATGATGTCCTTTATCGAGAAGGGGTACTATTTGTGGATGTGCAAAAGAAAAAAGTAAATCTATTTCTCTATCGAAACGAGCAATTAACGTTGGGTCTGCAATGCAGGATTCATTTGGCACTTTAATGACAACAGGCTTCGAAGAAAATTTGTCCCAAGCACGAAAAGTGGTACCCATTCCACCTGTGGCCAACTTTGCAATAACCCGGTATCTACCTGCTATTATCTGTTGCTCAAACATCGATCAAACCTCGGCATCTCGATTGCATAAAATATAGACAAGTAAAAAAGAACAAATTATTAGTCTGAATCAGCTAACGATCTGCGCACCATAATAAAGCTTACCCCGCGATTATCTGCTTGATTTCATCAGCTGAAGCAACCAATTCCAAACGTTTTCTCGGAGAGTAGTAATTATGTAACACCAATTTCACTGTATTAATTCTTAAAAATCTTTAATTGTGCTACCGGACGATGAGTAGTATTAAGAGAATACCATCGACAGCTTAAAAAGGCTCTTTCTGTGTTTAGAGAACGGGCTAAACACTTATTTGCAGACAGAGCGGCGTAGAACCACAACATTCAGATTCGTTCAAGTACTGCTGCAAAAATAGAATCCAAAAAAACTTGGTCACGCGAGCAACAGAAACAATCCAGTATCTCAGGCAGTATCAAAACTTCACAGAATATTTCTAATGTGTGGTGATTCAGTGAGTGTTTCAAACAAGATACTTTGTTGCACACGCGTTTTATTTGTTAAGTGCCAAAAACAGCGAATCCAATGCAAACGATTTGCACACATTTTGCACACACGTTTTCAAACAACGTCACAGGTTGAGTTCTAACAGCCGTTCAACATAACACTCAACAAATATTACCCTCAATATTTTCTCTCTATATAGAGAGGGTGGGGTTTTATCTTCAAAGTGTTTTCGTCCCATCGCGGCACGAAATCGCGGGTGGCTATGACATCTCTCGGAAGACTATTGAGAGAGTAAGTATTTTATGAAGGATTATTTTTGATTAAGAAGTTTTGCTTTTTCTTGCTGATACTCACTCTCGGTCAACGCACCCGCATCGTATGCTTTTTTCAGTCCAATTAGCTTATCGCCGAGTGTTGATCCATCCTGCTTATTATTTTCAAGAGTTGGTTTAAACCTAGTCAAGACTTGTTTTTGTACAAAACCTGACGAAAGATTGCGTTCTTTGATCATTTTTTCTTTACCATCAAGTTTCAGAGTGAATGGGAAAACTTTACCGATTAAGGAGCGGTCTCCACACTCAACATGTTCCTCAAAGGACTTACTTTGCTCCACGTGGATTAATTTTCCACATTGACGGACTTCCAAGAATTTATTGGTACTCGGATCAAGCTTTCCAAATAAAACGTGTGGGCCAGTGATCATTAGTACCTGTCGAGGCTCTTTTGTATTCGTAAAGTCTTTTGGGGCCTCGTTGCCATTCTGTAATGTTTCGAGCACCCATGTGCCTATAAATGGATCAGCCGGGTTATCTCCATGAACATACTGGGTTCCCAATATGCCAATGAGTACTACGAACATCGATAAGGTAAATGTCTTCATTTCCTGTTTCCTGATTGATGAGTATTTTCCAAATCGCAAGAATAAGAAGGTTGTCAAAGAGAGTAAAACTTATTCATATTACAAACCCCCGTTTCAAAATATATTACTCCTTAAAACGAAGAGGCTCAACCTGACACGAATTGTGTCTTAAAGAGGGGCGTTTGCGATTCGTGGCGGAAGAGTAGAGACTATACGTCACAGTTATCCAGAAAGCGGTTGGGGGAAACTTTTATGAACCAAGAAGATTAGCAGACCGTTCTTGTCTTGGGAGTATTATTAGGTCACTTGTAATGAATGATTCTATCTACACAAGACTCACGGCTAAACGATTTGGGTTCACACTGTTGGCCCTTTTTGCTGGAGCGTGTATTCCGATCGGGCTG
>WLWF01002276.1_pt1 | contig 14156 bp, 3 predicted proteins | sample 6718331 | NCBI WGS metagenome assembly WLWF01 (sample SAMN12718692, study PRJNA515312) | sponge metagenome | isolation source: marine sponge | host: Mycale hentscheli | place: New Zealand: South Island, Marlborough, Capsize Point | collected 2003-05-01
TTACAAGACCATGTGGTCTGTTATACAGGCATGAAGCCGTAATTATGCGATTATTTGGCGGAGCGGGTCCAGTGCCGTCTGTTGTTGAAGCAAAAATAGCTGAAACATTCTGTAACAGCCCGGTGCCACTGCCAGACACCGGATTAGAATCATCAAAAACATCATGTCTTGCCGCTTTAACACCGGGAGAGTTTGTGTTCACAAAATCAAGACGAGCGTCAAGTGGCCAGAGCGAACTAGTATAAGTTCCCTCGGCAGTGTTGTGAGGTCTGAACCCAAAGCCTGACCCTGTAAGGGCAATCTTTCTGTCAAGTCGGCTGTCTCTCCAGAAATCATTTTTGAACGTTGTTCTTTGGCGAGTGTGCTTTTTGTAAATATTTGAATCACTTGGGTATAGTGTTTCAGAGAATTCAATCTTGTTTAGCTGACCCGGTATCTTGCCGCCTTGTGTGGAATCCATGACCAAATTTGCGGCAGTTTCAGTGTCAGAAGCTAAATTTAATTTTTGATTTAAGATAGAATTCGAGAAATAATCCTTTTCCATTCCATAAGATGCTTGAACTTTTACATATGCTGCATCCTTAAACGGATTCTTATACTCAAATATCATTGTTTTATATCTATTATCCACAATTGCAGGCTCGTGATACTCCAATACTTCACGATCTTGTGTTGAGATAAAATCTGGCTCTTGACCAAAAATATTAGCCAGAGTTGATTTGTTCGCACGCCAATCATAGCGGGCAACTTGTTGATTTTCTAATGATGTCTGCGGATCAATAATTGAATATGTATTGTTTTTCTTAAACTGACGAACAAGTGGGTGATACTGATTATTGACCTGTTTCCAAGACGAGAAACCTGCGGTTCCTCGGTTGTTGTGCAAGATATAGCCGTTTGTTTTATGCTCGCCATTTGCATCATCAAATAAGAAATCTAAATCGGTATTAAGATATTCACCCACTTTAGGGTTCAAAGTTGTACCATCTTTTAAAATATTGAATGACGACGTTGGAACATAATAGAAAATGTTAAGACCAGCAAAGTCAACTGGGTTACCACTTGCACCTGAAAGATTACTTGCTGTTAAGAAGTCAATCGCGTCTATAAAACCAAGCGTTCCAGATGCCAGTCCAGACTTGTTTGCGTGACCGATTGGGCGAGAGCCGGAGAAGGAAGCACTAATCCAAGCATACTGGAAATCATTTTGTGGACTTGGGTGTTGAATGTAAAAGTTATCAAATACTGATGCTGTTGAATACGATGATCCAGGTGCGCCTGGAGAGCCCTCAATGCGGAATAAAGTATTTCTATTATTTTTAAAGAAGGAGGGTGATGTGACATACGAAGTAGCTGTTATTGAGCCATAGGTTGCATCAGCACCAAATTGCCCAGCGTGGAGGGCTGCAAGGGTACGAAGACCACGACGATGACCAAGGTGATCTGTCACTCTTATAGAACCACCACCAACGAGCGCATTGATATCTTCACCGGAGCCAGATCCTCGCACTGATAGATTACGGAATGGTAAAGCATTATACACCGATTTTTCGGCAGCTACAACATCAAGGAAGCCAAGCGAATTAATCTCAGGTCCACCTGGTGCAGAGAAACGCTCGACAATAACCGCATCTTGTTTAGTTCTTTCTGGGAGCGTGAACACTGTTGGTTTGGTGGTGTTCCCAGCAGGAATTGTGCCATCTTTTGGTTCGTAAAGGTTAGAATTTCTATTAAGACCTTTAAGATATGGGGTCGCGCCGATGTCTGTTGTGCCTGGGATAAATGTATTACCACGTCTCCTGGCGCTATCATTTGGTCTTATACCAATTAAAGTATGAACATTTGTTGTCTTAGGATTATTTGTTTTAAATCTGGCTGGCAGTAAGTCAGTTTGCCCGTCGTTAAACCAGAAGTTGTTGGTGCTACGACCAGAGGTTTGAACTATTTGATATGTCTTTTCGTAGTTGCCGATAGACCCAAACTGCAAAGTTCCAGAGAGAACAGAATCAGCCGAAGCTGTTGTCTGTAAAATATTGCGAATGTTGACAGGACGTTTTGCCGTTTCTTCTCTCCACCACCACGCACGGAATCGTGTTGCATCAGGATAGGGTCCGCCATAGTCGGGTCCGACCAGACCAATAGCGCCGAGTCCATCAGGACCGCCACCAAGGAGCAAACGCCAGCCCTCGGGACGAGTGTACATTCCGTCTAGACTATTTGGCGCGGCTGCCCCATCGCCGCCGACACGATTCGGGTCATGGCTATTTAATCTTACATGGCGATATTGATGCCCACCAACGTACTTTTCTGTGAATGGACCTTGCATAGGTGTTTCATTTCTATCACCGTATCCATCGGAGTGAAGATTGACCAATTGTGAACCAGACAAAAACCCATCTTGCACCATACTATTGTATCCGCCGAGCCCCTGGGAAGCAGAGAGGATGTTAAATGGCATTGCAATCTCGCCCTTAATTCCATCAAAAGAGCCTGAATCTTGTGCGCGTCCGTTTCTTGTACCAAAAGCATATTTTTGTTTTCTTAATTCCGGTGGCAAAATATTGTCATCACAGTCCTTGAGACCGACAACATCAACATTATACGCATTAAGTACGTTAACGGGCACTCCAACACTTGAAACGGGTCCATGCGGAAAGTTTACTCCTCGATAGAAGTTACCCTTCTTATTCTCAGAATAATTTATACCACCATGAAGTTGGCGTCTTTTGGCAACGCTGAAACGATAAGGTGTGTTGAACTTGCGATTTAATACTTGTAACGAAGCGCTTAAAATACTGTTTCTATCCGCATCCACTCCAGCGACACCACTACTAATCGGATCATCATCTCTTTCAGCACGCTCTTTCCAATAAAAGCAATTATCTGCTTCTAAGCCAGAGAGCGGTCGGTGACCGTGCTCCCAGTCGTAAACAAGTCTGTTAATTGTGTTAACAGCACCTTCGGGCTCGGAAGCATTGAACTCAAGTGTTGGAAACTTATTGTAGTATTTGCTTCTTTCTAAAACATGGCTTTCAACAACATTATCAATACCATCACTAAATTGTGCAGAAGCAGGAGTAAGTTGCATCAACATTGTCTCAAGTGTAGAATCAATCCATTTGTAAAATTCAATAAATTTATCTAAGTCAGGTGTGTTACTGACACGCTCAAAAAAGAACTGACGAAGATATTTCATATCTTTATATTCATGACGATATCTATTGATTGGTTCTCCAATCATATTATTAAATTGAGCGATTGAGCCAAAATAATTGATAATCTCGTCGGAAATGACCTGATACATACTTTTCTCAAAGGCATAGTATGTTTTAGTAGGGCTAGTTTCCTTTGTAAAGACTTCTGTCTCCTCGCGGTTTAATACGCGAATGTTATCATCACCAAATACGATCTCGGGAAGCTGCTGCTTTCCAGCATACAGATATTGTGTTTCTACTGAACCTGTATCGTTGATTCGGAATGCGTCACCTCGTCCGGTATGCTGAAACTTTAAAATCGGACCAAGCCAATTATAGCGTGAGGTCAGAGCCACTGAACCTGAAGTTACGTCTTGAACTGTAAATTTCCCATCATAAGTTGTGGGTACTCCGCTGCCGTTATCAGAACCAGTTACTGTTTGAAAGTCCCAAAACAAAGCCAAAGATTCAATTTCTGGAACCTGAACACTCGGCATATCTTGTTCGAGCAGATAAGAGTCGCGGACAGGTGTTTTTACACCAAAGTTACCAGGATCAATTGCATGATTTTGTATTGCCTGATTGTCAAGATAATTAAACCAATAACGACAAGATGTAATTTTGCTATCTGCGTGATGTAACGTTGAGCCAGTAAAGTTGGTCTTGTGGGAACCAACATAAACTCTTTTCGGGGCAATTAAAAAGTTTTCTGCTGTTTGTTTCTGCACTGAACTGCTTAATATGAACTCGTTAATTTTTCTGTCAGCAATGTAGCTAACCCCATAAAATTCCACGATATAATTGCCGTCCAGAGCGCCGCTAGAAAAAGATTGGGGGTATCCTTGAGGCTTAATTCTTACCGCAAAATTCCACTTTTGATTGTCATATGTATTTTGATAAAATGAGGTTGTAAGCTCTGGAATTGGATGTGGATCCGATGAGGTAAGCATAAACTTAACATCGTTACTGAACACACTATCCCTTACTGCATATACTTGTAGATTAGCATTGTCTGTAGAATTCCAAGTTAGATCAGTTTCTGTGCCGTCCATGGATTGTGAGACAATTGCAGTGTGCATACCAAACAATGAAGAAGTTAAGAAAGGAAACTCCTGAGCGGCGGCGCCCTCAAGATGCATTGGAATTTTCTTTGGAAATATCGCTTCTGCTTCGAGTGTGATTGGAAAACCATCTTCAAATGTTTGACCTGCCGTGGAGGAGCCAGAAATGTAAGAAACACTATTTGCATTGCTGGGGTCTGCAAATTGATAAACTGTGCCAGCAAAATTATTAACGTTGTTGAAATTAATTGCTTTTGTCGTTAAGCTATCTGCTCGTCTTTTCGTATCAAATTTGTAAGTTGCATTATCCCCATATGCATTGATGCGGATAACATCATCACCGACTCCAAAACATCGAATAAGATTTCTAAAAGCCTTCTCAGTGCCTTTTGCTTTATAGATATCAGTGAGGTTGTTGTAGATATTATTGTAAATTAATTTCTTTACTGTGTTTAAATCTTGCTCAAATTCTTTTGTTTCATTACGATTAAGGTAATATTCTAAAACTTCACCGTTATTAAATAATTCAGGTGCGTCAAGACCAAAAGAACGTACTGCTGTTTGAATATAGGGGTAAACCTCAAACACCTTATCTGGGTTTCCATCGTGTGCAACGCTACTAGATGGATACGCTGCCATGTTAAGTTTTGGCAACTCACCAATTGTCAAGTCAAGATTGTCAAGATAACTCGCCATGATTTGGGTAAGTTTTCTTAAATCACCGCCTGTGCCATTTGGATTGTTTGTTTCATCATCATCAATAATCCATGTTGGCATCGTGTAATACAAAGAAGAATTATTTTCATAATCCCAAAGTGTACCAGAGGCTTGCAATTCAACCTGCAAGTTATTAACATCTGGATGAGTGGCATAAACAATTGGGTCTAATTCTTCTGTTCCTGCGGAGGCTGATACTATAGCCGAGCCTGTATTACGGGCATTAGAACTTGGGTACCCCTCCCATGTTCCATTGGAAATGCGACCAGAATAGTCAAGCACAGTATTATCAATTGATACTTTATTTGTAACGCCCTCGTTAAACTTAAAATATACTCCTAATTCAAGATTAGCTGTATCAGTATTTGTGCCTCCGCCGATTTCGCTTGTAAAATAGTTTCTTTTGATTTGTTTTTCTGTACGACGGGTTTTCCAAAAACGAAATTCGTCTACAGAGCCAGAAAGCTTTCCCCAGCCTTCACCGATACGGTTGAGGTTTGCAGTAGCGTTATGATAAACGTTGCCAGAAGGCGCAGATGTCAGCGCACCAATATTGGCTTCGATGTCCTCACGAATCTCGCCGATATTTGTACCGGCTGTGAGTGTTTGATTTAATTCTCCATTTCGGTAAAGCCTGGTAACAATGTCTGTACCAGAATTTACAAATGAAAATCCGTAATGTGCCCAGTCTGACAGACTGTTCTGTGTAAGGGAGCTACCGATAGATTGTTGAGAAAAGCCTGTAGTTCCAGAGAGCACAGTAACTAAAAACGGAGCACCAGAACCAGTTGTTTCAACACGGATACGACCATAGCCAGCCGAAGAGGAAAGCTCGCCGTTCCAAAGATCAAAAATAACCTGCTTTTCAGTTAAAGTTGTATCAAGTGAACCAGTCTGAAGCCAGAACTCAACAGTAACCCCTTCATTTAAATTGGCTTGAAGATTTGTGACTCTTTGTGTAGAGACCGGACCAGTTGAGCCTGTAACAGTCTGATCAAAGATATTTGATTTTGTATTAAAAACATCGGAGAGCGAGGCAGTGCCAAGGGAATTCCCAAAAACCGAGTTTGGACCACCTTTGATGTTTATATATTCATAATCCCCTGTTGCAGGTGCTCCATAGCCACCTGACAGGCTTCCAGTTAATGTTCCCCACCCGTCGCTGGATAATATTGCATAGCCCGTTGTTTTGGGGTATCTGTTATCAAACAAATAAATATCAAGAAGTGTCGCGTTATTGCGCCATTCAAGCTTTTCTTTTCGCGAGCCGTCATAAGGATATTCATCATGAATATATTTTATAGACTTGTCATAATATTCCTGAGCAGATCCATATTTTACAAAATTTGCTGGATTACTAAAATCAATATGAGGCTCGACGTGTCCCTGATTTTCTATCGCTTCTCTAATAAAGCCTGGTGATTCCGCGTCCTCTGCTATTTTTTTAATACTAGAGGATACAACAACTTGCGAACTTCTGTTAAAAAGATCCTTTATGGACATATTATTCCTCTACTCTAAATTTGAATATATCAGGGTACTCATTCCAGCTTTGTGCAGCATCGTCATAAAAAGCAAACTTAACTCCATAAGCGAAGCCTGCCTCTAACATATCCATATCAAGTTCAAAATAGCTACCGCTAACATCAAAAGATAATTCTGTGTGTTTATCACTTCCTGTACCAAATGGAACAACATCTAAATTATCTACAAGTCTCACAATTTTAAATGATCCGCTATCAATAAGAAGGTTTTCTGGAACCTCGCTTGCCTTTACATAAATAGTTGGCTGCCAATCTTTGTTGCGGGTATAAAGCCTGAATTGTGCTGTCTCATTACGATAATAGCGATCCCGTAGATTTGTAATATTAATTACATACTTTGAGTAAGGGTTATAAGCGAGTGATTCAATTGCACTTGGATTAAAGGAGGATGTTGCATATTGCGTTGTTCCGCTATGCCACACATCGAACGCGGTGGTTAGGGGATTGGCAGCAGCAGTTAATGCGAAAGAGGCTGAATAAATACCTGTGCTAACATGCCCGCCTGTGATAACATAGGGGTTGCCTGAAATAACATGGGTTCCATCTGCGACCTTTACAATTCGACTACCACTTGGTTCGGAGTTGTCTGCCGATCCAGAATAGATACTAACATAAATTGAGCCTGTGCCTACATCTGGAATGTTTCTTAATCTTCCGCGAACTCTATTGTAGAGGAAAAGTGTATTTAAGTTGTCCTCGGAGGTTGCGAGGGAACTGCTGAGCATAAAGTTGCCTCGGTCGTCACGAGTAGCAGAGTCCCAGCGTGCCTCAATGACAGGGCGGCTAAAAAAGAATTCGGACTCTCGGGCAAAAAACTTCTTTGTGTAAGATGATGAAAACGCTGTCTCGTTTTCCATACGGACACCAAAGCCGTAATTAACTCTATCGCCTGCGATCCATCGCTCAACAGCGTCACTAACATCAAGCTCAATGTCCTCTGTGCCGTCTATAAAGGACGCGGTAAAACGAGGTTCCGCGTGGTAATCACCGCCTGCCGTAGTCCATGCGGTAACACCAGAGGAAGCGCTGGAGGCAGCAGTCCAGTTTGAACTACCGCTATCAGCATAATTTTCCATGTCCAGCCCAGTGCCTTCGTCCCAAGAGCGGGAGATTGTACTAACAATCATGTCATAGTTTCTTGGTAATGTAAACGGATGCTTCGCATTGAACAAACGAAGATAAAAACTAACACTACCGCTGCCTGGCAAGATACCGTTATTTCTATCAGTGGTAATATCTGAGACAGGAAATTGTACAAGAACACGAGAAAGCTCAGATGAGCCTGAATCTTGCTGTCCGTAAATACGAAAGACCTCCATCGAATCGGACAAGCCCATATTGGAGCCAGTTGCTCGTGTTGTCAAATTAGATTTGTACGCATTTGTAATTGTATTGTCTGCGTCTGCTGTATATCTTTTAATGCCCATTATCTGACTGTTCCTTCAATGTCTGCATTGGGGTATCTTACTTCAAATACGACATTTTTTGGTGCTGCAATGAGCCTGCCATCGGGACTCATGTAATTTTTAACGTTAAAGATAGTAGATGCGTAACCTGCGCCAGTTTTCTGAAATACTCTGACAAAAGTCGCATCAACAACTCCTGGTGTTGAATTTATTAGGGAATAGAGATCAGTAATACTAAAAGATTCTCCGATATCTAATTTGGTTGCAAAATATTCGTTCATTCTTCTTTGAATTCTATCAAACACAACCGTCTTATTTTCGTTATTGTTTGCGATAGCTGAAAATCTAACACCAAGGTTTACAACTTTTGCATCAAGAATATCCACAGAGTCATTGATCATTCGTTTGGTATTTAACCAAGTTTTGATATTTTCTTTCAATACAGTATTTGTTGCTTCAAGTATTCCATCTGTCGCTTGACTAATAATATAAACATTAATATTTCTTAAATTTGAATCAACATCTTGGACTACAGCACAGCGTTTTACACCACCGAATTTTGCTGGCATAGATAAAATAAGTGTTTTAAAATCTTCGGCTGTAACTGCACGATTTTGGGCTGAATGCGCTCCCATAATAAGTTGCCTTAATTCAGTAATTGTTGGCGGTGCAACATTGCCTTGGATTGGGTTTTCATTTGACACCTCCAAGCTACCTCTAACTGAAGAAATAATGCTGGCGTCTAAAGTGACCCTATTGGCGAATTCTAATATTACATCCGAAACTTGATTAACTGCATTTGCGCCCGCATTAGAATTTTCTGCGGTGTTGGCACGATATGTTACAGTCAATGATGTATTTGATGGTCCAACACCAAATTTGTCACCTTTTATTAGAATTGTGGGATCCATTGCTCTGTCGGTAACATAGGTTTTTGAGTGTAAATCCAGCACCACGTCGCGAGCGTCAGACAGGCTTGGAGAACTTAATTGATCATCAGATCCATAACCAAAAATTAAACTTGTTTGTGTTTGTGTTTTTCTAACAATATAGCGTCTTGGAACTACAAAAGGTTTAACGATTGTAGGGGCTTGCACGTTAGTGGCAACATCAGTATTAGTAATTGGTACATAGATTGTATTTTGAGACAAATGGTCAACTTCATAATATTCTCTTCCCTCTGAGTCAACAACAGAAACTACCTCGGTGGTCGCAGAGCCTGGAATTTGAAGACTTCGGAATCTTACAAATCTTCCAATATCGAACGATTGGGTACGAAGTTCGCCAGACACAATTTGACCAGTGGCTTTAATTGCGTATTGAAGTGGAACTCCCGTTGTATTATTTGTAGTTGCAACAACTATCTCATTGTTTGGATCAGCAAAATCAACATTAGTTAATAATGAAAAAAGAGAATTGCCACCGCCTTGAAACTGTGATCCTGCTTTTAAAACAGGGGCATAGGTCAAATCAGGACCAGTGTTAGTAGTATTTGTCGGTACAAGAATATAAAGAGTAACATCTCCATATGTTGAGCGTGGACCAACATGCCTGTATCCTACAGTTTCTCCATGTTTAAGCACATTCCCATATTCATTCGCTGTAACCAAAAAGCTTTCATTTGCCTGATAATCAACATAGAAAGATAATACGTCTCCAATATAGGAAACAGCATCTATCATTAAGGCACCAAAGCCTGCATCAGAAAAATCCCTAAAGGTGTCTGGGTAATATCTTTCTGCGTGCTCTATTAAGTCATTCTTAATTGTGCCAAAGTCTCTACTTAGATAATTGACTTTAACGTTTTCTCTTTTGTCAGCCACGAAATGGTGTCTCCTGTTACATAATTATGTAAATAACTAAATTTCTAACGATAATGTGTCAGAAATAAATATTGCGGGAATTCGATATTTGATTTGTATCTGAACATAATTTGATAATGATGAGGGCTCAATCCCTGCTTGAACAAAATCATTTCTCTCAGACAAAAATATAACTCTATCAATAATAATATAAGGAAGATAGACTCTTGCTTGCTGTCTTATGTTCTCTTCTATTGCATCAAATGTTGTTTGTGTTGCATTCTCAAACAAATATGTTTTAATCCCAACACCAAATTCAGGTATCATTATCCGCTCACCTGGATTTGTCAAAACTAACATTTTAAGGTTTTGTGCTGCAACTTGTTTAAAGTTTTTAGTCAGAGCGTATCCGTCAATCTGATCAATGTTTAATGGTAATTTTGGTGATAATCCAGGCACTCAATATTGCTCCTCTTATAAATAGTATTAAAATACCTGATTTGTTCCTGCTTTTTCCAAGAACGGGTCTTGATAAGATATTTTTCTTCCACCATAAATAGCGGCAGTAAATATTTGTAATGTTGAAAGCTTGGTGTTTGTCAGCATGTCAAACAAATTCACACCATTAACTTTTGAATTAAAAATTGCAGAATCGGATAAGGCGCTATATTCATATAGTGCTATCGAGGAAACCATTGTCTTTAAAGGGATATAATCATTAAAGATGTATTCAAATTCTTTTGTTCCTAAAAGCTGTTCTTTGAGATTGTTCCAAATAGCCTCTTCTCTCGCAGCGATGTAATCGTTAAGAGAATTTTGTTCAAATGCATAATAGTCAGCACTGATCTTGTCAACTGTCATTGTAATCTCTAAGTCATACTTGTCTCTTGATGCCTCGTAACGATTAGGATAAGACATGTTAAGAGTGATTACAATCGTGCCGCCAGCGTAGGGATATTCTATAGTGTATCGCGATCCAAACTTATCGTAATTTGGTTTATCATTTTCCTCTTTATATCTTTCTCTTGCCCAATCTAAGATTGTTAACACGGTATTCCAGCTAAAATCTTCAGATAATTGTTTTTTCACAACTGCGCCTTGTTTGGTGCCAAAAAAACCAGTCCGAACTTTGCTACCGAAATCATAAGGACCGTAGCTTGTTGTATAGTCTTCTATTTGTGGCGGCTCTGGTGCATTATAGCCCTCTTCAATGTTTTCGTTTTTACAAGATTTGGCAATAACCACATCATCTTCATACCTTAGTTCATAGCTGTACACACTATCTTTAAGATTTCTTACAAAAACATACGGACCTGATGTAATCCTGTTAGTTGGTGTAGACTCTGTATAAAGCTTTTCTGGTATTAAACTTCCTACAATATAATCTGTCCAATTGTCTTTAAGAATGCCAGCAGTCAAATTTAATGAACTTTGTATAGAAGGGACAATTTGTTCTATTTCGGTTAAAATAAAATCTCTAAGCATCTCGCGATTAGTACCTCTATCTAACTCAGCAATCTCATAATATCTTGAAATAGTGTTCACTAGTTCAGAATACAAATCAGTTTCTATCGTATCAAAGGAGTCATTATATTTACCCAACTCTGTTTTTAGTCTATTATAAATTGACGAAGTAAACAAATCACTTTCCATAAACCTTAAATCAAATGCATCAAATACCTGAATAGAGATAAGAGCTAACTCCATAACATATAAACGAACAAGCATTCTTGCACACATAATAGAATTAACTCGTCTTGCTGGATCTAATGTATCACAATATTGATTACTAAAAACCTTTTCATTTACTACTGGTAGCAACTCTGTGCCAAATTGTTGTAATTCGTTATATTGCAAAACATCATTGGCTGGGTATGTTAAATCAATATCTGCAAACGCCTCTGGTATATTTTCGAAATTCTTAGTTTGATAATATTTTGACAGATTTGTATAACTGAAAAAGTCTTTTAGATATTTTTGTATAACTTCATGGCGTGTAGACTCAAATGGGGCATCTGTTCCCTGAACTATGGTATCAAAAATATCTTTGCTGCTTTGTGGATTAAGAACAATATCGATACCACTTATATCTATCGTTGACGCAACGGGTGAATAATTGTATGTTTCGTCAAGTATGAATCCTGTGGCAATTTTACGACCGAAAAGTGAGGGCGAGTCTGGAGCAAGGGTTGTTACTGTATTACCAATAATATAGTCTTCAATATTTTGCTCTGCATATACTGGTGTTGTTTCAACTCTTGCGTAAGGAGAAACATCAGTTTTTGTAATGTTCGCAGTGTTTCTTTTCTCTACTACTACTGGTTCGGAGAAAAGCTTTATTTTAATTGTTACTTCGTTAGTATTCTTTTTTGCATCCCTGTTGTCCAAAACAACTTTTAATTGAAACAATTGTGGGTCTTGGCTCATAAAAGCAGAGTCCCAGAAGGGATTAATCGTACTAAATTTTTCGTTGTCGCCCTTGTCTTTAAACTGAAGTCTATCTGCCTCCAGCATTAAAAGATAAGCATAAGCGCGAGCGCCAGAGATACTTTCAGATTCTGATTCACCAATACCATCGATAAAATTTTCAAAGAAGTAAGTATCAAATGTGTGTGTTGAGTTTACAACATATGGCTCTAATTCATTTATAAGTTGTTCAAATTTTTCATCGTCTGCCGATTCGCCATTTCTATTTCTATTTTTTGGTCCATTTTCTCCATGCAGTCCACCTTTGCCATCTATTCCTGTGATGTCTATGTCGCCACCAAATGTATATGGTCCAAGTTCAATCGTACTGGAGACTTCTTGTAATTCTTCGGATATCAAATCTTCGGGTATACTATATCCTAAAATATAATCGCCTCCGAAACCGGTGCCATCATAAAGAAAATTTACACTATTTGTTGAGTCAATTATAACCTGATTTACATTTAGGGGATATCGCACATTGTTGTCTTCAAAATATTCTTCATATATTTCAGAATATGACGATGCCTCCAAATTAAAATTGTATACAACACTGTTTAGTAAGCCTTGTATAATAACTGATTGTATTTCACTAATTACAGGAGGTGTTTCAGGGATCAAACCACCAGATCCAAATATATTTGGAAACGCAGGGGCAAAGGCACCTGCTTGATATGAGTTTAACTCATCAACCTTTTGTAGAAGCGCGGCTTTCTTGCGTTCCTTCTCCTTATTGATAACCTCATCTATTTCTTCAGAACTAAGTGTGGAATCTTTTCCCTTTAATATTTCTTTACGAACTGTCAAATCATCTAAAAGGTCACAATAATCTGATGCGATTTGTGGTTGTTCTGATATATCACTCAATAAGAATTGAGGCTGTAAGACATCACCGATACCACTCATTGTGTCTTGAAAGCTTTCTGGTGATGTAAAAATAGTGCTGCCGTTTCTTGTGACACACTTATAAGCAAGATCAAGAACTTCTGGTCGGGCATTACCCCTAAAAATAGATTGTGTTTCAGAAGGTGTTAACACAGTTTCCATATCATCAACACCATCATTTAATTCAGAAAAAAATGTTGTTATGAATTCTGGTGAAATAAACTTTTTTTCAATCTGACCAGTTTCTGGATTTGGAAGATTTAACGCGATACCAGTTTGCGTATAAGTATCTATAACTGCATTCTGAACTGTGCTCGCTGCTTTGCCAATTACTCCGATAAAACCTCCGCCAGTAGAAGTGAGCAGAGCAGACTTCCAAGCTTCTGGGTCGTCTAATAAAGATAAATCAATTCCAAGAGTTTGGCTCAACCAAGATTTAAAACCTTCTCCAATTTGTGCGATACCATCTGGTAATGAGAAAAGCAAATCACACAGCCCTTCAAGAATACCAAGGATTAAAGAAGATAACGAAGATACAAGTGTATTGTAAAGTGATACAAGGGCGTTATCAATTGTCTCAGCCAAAAAATCTAATGTTGGTAAGTTGTTTGGAATGTTAATGCCTTGGAAAACAGGAAACCCTACTTTTAAACCTACATCAGGAGAACCATCACAGCGGTCGAACCTACAATTGTTTATTAACCCACCAAGGCTAACATTTTGAACATTTATTACTTGTGCTAAATCTGGGTCATCAAAAACTTCTTGACCAAAAGTAGCAATTAAATTTTCCAAAAGACACTGGATTGTCTCTTCTAACACACACCCAAAATTTACTTTAGCCATTACATCTTCGTATAATATTTTAAGGGCTCCCTCGTTTTCTGAGCGGTCAGATGCGTCTTGTAATCTTTCACGGAGCTTTTGAACACCCTCAGTAGAAAGTTTATTATCGCCAATAAAATCCTTTGTTTGTTTAGCAGCTTTAGCTATGTTTGTTTTTATTTCAGAATCAAACATTAGCGAGTCTTCTTGCGCTTTTTCTGCATCGGTTTTACACAAATTAACATCAAGATCTAAA
>WLWF01002280.1_pt1 | contig 14140 bp, 26 predicted proteins | sample 6718331 | NCBI WGS metagenome assembly WLWF01 (sample SAMN12718692, study PRJNA515312) | sponge metagenome | isolation source: marine sponge | host: Mycale hentscheli | place: New Zealand: South Island, Marlborough, Capsize Point | collected 2003-05-01
CTCACGCTGCAAACGCTTGAAAATCTTTTCAGTGCGATTCTTGTGAATCGTCACCGCACGTTGACCAGCGTCAGCGTCAGGCTCAGGATAGACAGCATTGAGGAAGTCCACCATCTGAACGGGTGCGGCCTGCATCCCGTGGACGAGATTCTCCAAAGTTTGCCAACCATCCTTTAGGCTTTGAAACTGTCCAATCAGTTCATCCATCGCGAAACGCAACCCGCTAGTGTGGCGGATCGACTGGTAAGTCTCGGAAACGCTGCGAAGCATTGCGAGATTACTGCAAGCATCGCGATAGATGCCCAAAGTGACGTTGAACGCAGAGCGATCATAACCACCGCGAATGATCAGACGGGGGAAAATGTTGTCGTTGGACCCATAAATGGACCTACGATAATCGTCAGACGGTGCGATGGACACATAGTGACCATTGCGGAAATGCGTCTTGACTTGTGACGCCTCATCGAATACACTTTCACAAGCGTCAACGAGGGCAACCACATCCTCAGTCTGATGAGGAGTGTAGCGGTCAGTGACCGAACCCTCCCCAACAACTTCGCTGGAATCGGATCGAAACATCGCGTACCAAGGTGTACGCATACCGTCAGGACCGGACAAGGGAAACTTGTCAACGGTGAAATCGAAAGCGGCAGCAACTTGGTCAGCAGCGGAAGTAGCAACATTGCTCATAGGAAAATCTCCAAAGGGGTGAAAAAACATCGTTGTTGATAGTCTCATTATACAGTAATTATCGTCCATGTCAAGCACTATACTACAATCTTTTGTGGTATTTTGTAGAAATTCTTTTGGCACGGTATTTGCACTGGTGATTTGACGTAAGTTGTTGGTATCAAACGACTTAGGTCGGGCGGGGCGGCCCCGTCCGTCGTAAACCCTTACGTGGTAAGGACTTACAACGATTCGTAGGAAATTAAAAAAAAGGACTTGACAGAATTTTGTCAAGCCCCTAATTCTTACTATTTACAAATATTTCTCATCATAACTTGCAAACAATAGCCAGATAATAACCAGCAAAATAAACCCACCCATTATACAGATTGGGGAGTTGATTTTTTACTGTAAGAAAACTTGACTTTTTTTGCCTTGAGTTCTTTGATTGCCTTGCTTGCTTCGCTTCCCTTGGGTTGGGTTCCGTGGATAAGTAGGGCGAACGAATTTTTACGCTGCGAAGGAATAGCAGCATGGGAATCGTCGTGATCTATAACTAAACCGAGATCGTCGGCTTGCTCTTGAGAATAAACCACGATAGCCTCCCGCAGATTATGCTCGTCGATTTTGTGATCCAAGCGACCACCACGCGATGCCGTCAAAACTAGATTCTTAGGCAAGTGTGGTTCATCGTCCAGCCAGTAGTTCAGGGATTTTGTGTAGGCGTAGAATAAACGATCAGGACACCATTCTGCGACATATTGCCACGCTCTGAAATACTTTTGATTGAAGAAGTCACCCGCAACGTGAATCCGGCAGATACCGAGATTTGCAGGCATAGCGTCAGCAATCGCACAAGCCATATCGTAAGACGATCCCATAGATTTTAGCTCTATAAAGTTTGCCATTCTGTTATTATATACGGCAGGAAACAATGCCTCTTGTGATGCAGAGAAACAACGAAACTCGCACTTCTTGCCGTCTTTGATTTTACTCTTGCCGTTAATCTTGTGAACTTTTGATAGACACGCTTCTGCTTGCGGGCATGACCACCCGCTGATTAGGTCAAAACTGTGAACCTTGCGGTTATCTTGTAGCCAGTGCTGCAATTCTGCAACGTCGTGTAGCTGGTCAAGTTTGGCGTTTGCCTTAGAAAATTTAAGCATTTTAACTCCGAGGTAGTGGTTGGTACTTCATCATTCTACTATAATCATCGGCATTGTCAACCCCTGTCCTACAGTTTTTTCTGACATTTTCTTTGGCACGGTATTTGCAGTGGGGAATCGTCGTAACCCCTTGCCACTAAAGGACTTAGGTCCCGGCCGGGACCGGACCGAGCGCCCTAAACCCTTACGAGCAAAGGACTTAGGTCATTATACCATACATTCGCTAGAAGTCAATGGGGCAAAGACATAGATAACCTTGTCAAGATTTGATAGATCAGCAATCTTGGCAGTTTCGTAAACCTGCTCGGTTGCAGTGTTCATGAATCCGTCGCACTCGTATGGATTGTAATAGGCACAGATCCAGTTGGTGAAACCGTTTTCGATCTCTTTATCAGACCACTCACCGTCAACATATTTGTCGGCCTTACGAGTATCAGCCACATAGCCCTCAATAAACGCATGAACGTTCTTTTTCTTCTCATCCCTGACTCTCCTTTGTCCTGCCTTGGACACGATGAATTTAACATTCTCTAGGGTAACATTGTCGGCATGGCAACGAACCAAACCGCCTTGCTTTACACTGAAACAATCTTTGTGAAGATTGCGATAAACACGAACCGGCTGCGATCCGTCTATATGGGCTAGGACTTCTACGCTGGTTTTGACTCTTGGTTTTTTCATTTTGTTCCTTTGTGTTGTACTACCATTATACACTATATATCGGAATGTCAAGTCCTAGACTATAATGTTTTAAGGATATTACTTCATTGTCACAGCACTGTTAGGCCAAAGATCAATCATCTCAACCCACCAGTCTGTTTCTTCGTCGCTGCCATTGTGATTAAATTCAACAACATGGAAGTCATCATCTGCGGATTCTTCTACGTTCATCCAGACATCATGCTTTTCTAGAAGCGATTGAAGGTCTGCTACAAAAGAATTAACGTCTTGCAGATCTTCGTTTTCAGCGTAAACTTTAATCCAACTACTCATTTTACTAATCTCCAAAGTGTTGTTGTTATGCTCTTATTATACATGTATAATCGGCACTGTCAACTCTAGAGATAAGTTTTTGTAAGAAGTTTTTAATAATAGTTGTAAGTCGTTGCCACTAAAGGACTTAGGTCGGACCGGGACCGGGCCGGGCACCCTAAACCCTTGTCAGATAAGGACTTAGGGAAAAAGAACCTCGCGGGGGAATCGAACCCCCCTCACCTCCCGCTAATCGCATCATGCATAACGCTTTTAGCTTCGGACCGTCCGCGAAACAGCCATCGGAATAACCCGTAGGTGACCCACCAGAGTCAAGGCGAATTAAAAGAAAGAAGCGGCCATCTCTTGCACCGATACCCCGCAGGGCAGAGGGAAAGACTTACAGGATGACCGCCACTCTCCATTCACAACACAACAACAACAACAACTAGCTCAGACCGGCCACGATCTTGGACAATGAAAAGGACTTGTGAAGTCCAGTGTCCTCATGGACGGTGATGCCCTTACCGGAAGGTCCGGTGAAGGACTTGACCTTGACACCGTTCACGGTACGGAGGACGTTCTTGTTCCCGTTGACAGGATACAAGAAAGAAACCTTGCGACCGTTACGCTTGTTTGACAAATTAACCATTACTCAATGCCTCTTTTTCTACAGTTGCGAATGTGAGAGTCTGAACGCCAGACTTTCCAAGTACCTCAATTCTACCACGAAAGATGCCAGTTACAACACCTTTCTTCAATTTTGTGCCAATTTTTACGATTGGCTTTTGTGGATCAACCATCCTGATTTTCCTTTGCTTCTAAGGCTCGTTGTTTTTCTGCCGCTTCTTCGGCACGATCTTTTTCAATACGCTCGCACTTTGATACGAGCAAGTCTCTCATCGTAAAGAAATCGCCATCTGCCATTTGACACTCAAGTGAATTGTCATCAGTGTCAGTAATGGTAAGTCCTTTCCAGCCTGTGAAAGCGTGATTGAACTTCATCTCTACGGTAGTTTTGACTTTCATAAGTCTCTCCAAAAGGGGTTGTGAACTGAACTCTTCTATTATACTATATCGTCAATGTTTGTCAAGTGTCTTTAGTATTTTTTTCTTTATTTACAAATTCCTCAATTCTATTTATTACAATGTTGCACAAGTCAGATGTGCAGTCGTTTACATCCTCGGCAGCAATACTATCGCCGCCATAACTCCAACCCGCCATTACGCAAACAATATCGTCTTGCATCAACTCTCTTAAATCTTCTATTGTTTCCATTCTACTGTAAACTCCACTTTTTGTTTAGGTTGTGCTGCCCATACGTCAGGCGATCCGGTTGTGATTCTGTAATTCCTTACGGGTTGTCTGCATCCAATCAGTAAGCATCCCGCGAGAAATGCCAGTGCTAAAATCAGTACTTCTCTCATTTGTCTCGTCCTTGTTATGTCTTGATTATACTATAGTTATCGTCATTGTCAAGACTTTACTTTAGTTTATTTTTTATTATTTTCGCTGGCTGGCTGGCTGGCTGGCTGTAATAACATAATCCGTGAGGATTAGAAAAGACAGGGCGGTGGACTGCATTACATCGGCGTACTGTCTGACCATGATCAGAGTCTACCTCAACCACCTGCCCCGTCTCATAATAGTATTATCGTCTAAAATGTGTGTTTGTCAATAGTCTATTTATAAGTTTTTTAAGAATAGTTGTAAGTCCTTGCCACCAAAGGAGTTACGACGCCGGGGGCTGCCCCGCCCGTCCTAAGTCGTTACCAGCAAACGAGTTACGACAGTTAGGAACAAGGCGATAAAAAAGTTTAGAATATAGAAAGTTTTGGGGTTGACAATCATTCTTCTTCTCTGTGCATTCTTTCCAATAGTTCTTCTTTTATCCCTTCCGCTTCGCTTTGCGTCCCGCATATAAACATGGCAGGAATCCACGAACCACCCATGCGCCCAAGACACCACGCGCCAGCGTCAAGTTGGTCGTCTTGATCGTTTCCGTTAAACGTCTTGGCGTCAAAGGGTGTTTTTATCATAATGCTGGATTCTGTTGACATTCTAAACAGTATCGCCCAAACTCTTGCTTTTTCCATTTTAATATCCTAACCAGTCTACAAGTTGTTGTGAACTTACTTCTTCGTTGTGGTCAATTTCCGCAATTTGCTCATCGTTGTCAAACCATAAGCAATTCGCATATTCTCTCACAGTATCACTGTCAAAACCGTGTGATGCGAGAATCGTTTTCGCAATCTTTACCGATACGGTTGGGAACTGCCCTGCCCATTCTTGACTATCCATTGTATTTCCTTAGTTGTTGTTTTTGTTGTTGGCGATTGTTACGCTTTTCGTTCTTGTGCTTGAACGTTGTCGCTCTTAGTTTTGGTGCGTAGATTCTCTTGCCAGTCGAGGTAATCTTCTGCATCTTTATAACTCCAAAAATTTCTAGTTAGTCCAGTGGTCTTGTTTTCTACTTGCCACTGTGTACGCTTGTTGATTGTTACTTTAAAATTTTTCATCAAGTATGTCATCCTCTGTAATTTCTTCCATCATTCCGCTTCTAACGCCAGCGGAAACAAAACTGATTTGATTGCGATTAAGTGCCACTTCGTCGCGGTGTGCTGCATCATTATAACTAAATTCGCCAGTTGCGTCAACAGCAGCACGATAGATTGCGATGTTTTCACGCTTCTCACGCTTCCCTTGCTGGTAAGGTGATTCCACAACTTCTTTGGATGTGGATTTGACGTTGGAAAGAAACGCAACAGCATCGTGACCGAATCGGTCAGATCCTACACGCAAACCGTAAATCTCGTCACGGTCAAGGTCAGCAATTTGGCAAAGTTCGTTAAAGTTCATAATGTTTTTCCTTAGTAGTTGTTTGTTGTATATCCCTATTATACAGACTTATCTCTATTTGTCAAGTCCTATCGCTTACTTTCTTCAAGAATTAGAAATAAAACCTGAACCATCACCACCACCGCCGCACCCATAATTAAAATTTGCATATCTTTTATCTCCTTATTATATATATCGGCATGTCAACCCCTTGACAACACAAATTATGATATTTTTAGAGAATAGTTGTAAGTTGTTGGTGTCAAAGGACTTAGGGCGCCCGGCCCGGCCCCCGCCGGTCCTAAACCCTTACAGGTAAAGGACTTAGGGAAAGTCAGGAGTGCGGGAGTCGAACCCGCAATTCGCTCCAACAAATAGGAACTTATCCACATTCGAGCATTTAAGGTCATAGCTCGTCTTGCACCTTATTGTGTTATGGCTTATTCAGCCCCCTTACGGGTTTCCACATTACCATAGGAATCATGCAAGCACCCCTGATATTAAAAACAAAGAAGCGGAACGGGTGTCTATAATATAGCTCTGTTTTATCCCGTCCCGCATCTTCGCAACAACACAACAACATTAGAACATAAGGTCTAAGTTAAATTTCTTCTTGGCAACCCGCTTGATGTAGCGAGGTTGTCCGGTGTGAAGGACTTTGCTGCCCTCCACGATCTTCGCCCACTGGTGACGCTCACGGTTTTGGGTGTTGAGGATAACGCGAACGGTGCGGGCTGGTTTTGCTTGTAAAGTTTTCATAATGTGAATTTCCTGTGGTTGTTGAAAAAAAAGAGTCTCGGTTTTTTATCGTGGTTCTCTCCACGTTGCCGCTGCGAGGCCCATTGTGGGCGGCTACGCCTTTAGTTTCCGACTTTCATTCTCAGTTACTCTGCTGGTGTTGCGGTTTCTAGTAATACGCTCATCGGAGCTTCCACACGCTAACGGGTCTTAGCGATCTTTAGTGAACTTTTCGTCCTGCCCGTTTTAGTTGTCCATTGGATTATATCTCCATTATAGCGTAGGTTGATGCCCTTGTCAAGTCAATTACCACGGTTGTGGCTGATTATCTTGGAATTCGTTGTTGATTTCCATCCAAACATTTTCCCAGTGGATGCCTTGGGTGTCCTCGTCAGCTTTACGCTGCTCGCAGTATGCCAACAGTGCGGCGTACTCGTCTTGATCGTACATGTCTTCGATTTGAAGCTGAGTGTTAAAACTGTTCATCGTTTTTTCCTTGTGGTGTTGTCTTGATTACTCTCTCATTATACTATACTTATCGGCGTTGTCAAGGGGCAATCTTTAATTCATCAAAGTTTTTTTCAATGAATTTGCAAATTGCGTTCCAGCGTGATGCTGATACGTTCGCAGGGACACTGCCATTGTAAGCCCAAATGTTGATCATTTTCATCATGTGTTTGCTCTTTCTCATGTTTCCCATTATAATACTTATCGGCTATTTGTCAACCCCTTCTCCACTATATTTTATATTTATTTTGCTGGCTGGCTGGCTGGCTGTCAACATAATCAGCCTGCATCGGCTGATACACTTGGCATGGTATTTGCAGTGGTAATTTGACGTAACCTGTTGGTATCAAACGACTTAGGTCGGGCGGGGCGGCCCCGCCGGTCCTAAACCCTTACAGGCAAAGGACTTACGTCAATCCCAGATCTCGGACAGCATTTCGCCGTCCTTCTCTACGCGCCGCATCTGGAGTACAGGCACACCGCCATACCCTTCGGGATGACCACCCGAAACGGTATGCTCGCCGTTGTAGCGGCGCAGCTTTGCCCACGCTTGTTTTGGCGACTTGCCAAAAGCTACACGACGAGTGGTGTAATAACCGAACCTGCCGAAGCACTCAACGTCTGAAACGATAACTTTGAACATAATAAAAATCCTAAAAAGTGTTGTGAAATTTGTGTTGTGGTCAAGGGTGTGCTGGTGACGATCCAGCGTTTCTGGCAATTTGTTACGCTGTTAGGTCAATCCCCGCTAAAGGATTAGAGTCTACACTCTGTAACAAAAAGTAGCGTCCAGTTTCTACCAACAGAACACCCCGTATTGTATTGTTTGCGGGAATCGAACCCGCTCGACTGTAAGGCGTAGCTTGCTGCTACGGTTGTCCTCACTTGTTGCCGTTCCGTTGTATTGTTTGCGATTTTGTGGATTTGTCTGATCTTACAGATCGGGGCATCTTGCCCGACTCGCGTTGTGTGGTGCGTATCTTGAATAGCTCGCCAGCTATGGCCGCGACTTGGGCGGTGCTTTCGGGTCAAGCCCTTGAAACTACCAAATTGTAAAAGATCAAAAAGTCAAGCTGACCGGCTGAGATTGGCCGTCATTAAGTCGCCTCGCAGACTCACTTAACATGCCCCCATTATACCATAAGTATCGGCATTTGTCAAGGGGTATCTTGATCAAAATTAGAAAAAACAACCAAATTGTGAAAGATCAGTGTCAAGACTTCCGAGAGCGGGCTACCAGTCGGTAAGCTGCTGTCCTCTCTGCTTCACTCCCCCATTATACATTATATCGTCTATTTGTCAACCCCCACTGCACTATATTATGAGATTATTCGTGATTTTCTTTTGGCATGGTATTTGCTATGTGGAATTGACGTAAGTTGTTGCTACGTAAGGACTTACGTCGCGGCGGGCTGCCCCACCGGTCCTAAACCCTTACTGCTAAAGGACTTACAACTATTCTTAATAAAATAAGAAATTATACCAAATAGGTCTTGACACCAGCTTGATCGGCAAGATCAACATTGTGTTGGTCGTCATCGTAAAAGTAAACCACATCGAAAACCTGTTTCAAGGTTGACAGAACTTTTTGCTTTTCTGCTGCAATGTCAACTTTTTTATCATCGGAACCAACACCGTGAACAGCAACAGCCTTGACACCAAATCCAAGCAACCAAGTAGCGATTGCATCGGCCACGTTATCAGCACGGGCAGTAAGAACATAAACAGCGTGACCTTCATTGTGAACCTCTTGAGCTAATGCCATTAGGAAAGTAGGATTAGCGGAACGGATAAACTTCTCAGACCGAAACTCTGAAAAGTCGTATTGTTCACCGTCTGCGAGAACGTCAGTATTGAACTCAGCAGGAGTCAATTTGCGAACAGTTACAGAGCCAAGTGCTGTACCGTATGAGCGACGAACCAAAACACGGCAATCAGTTGTTGCCAAAGTGTCGTCAAAATCAAATACAAATGCTTTTTTCATAATCTTAAATTCCTTAATTGTTGTTTTGTTGTATGCCCTATTATAGCATAGGGGTGTGACACGTTAGGTCACGAATCGTAATCAATCCGAAGAAACATGGTATCCACGCTTTAGCAAGGATTCTCCGTGCTTGTGTGAAACGAGCAACATACCGCATTGATAAACGGTAGTGATAGTTGCTGTGATTGTGCCGTGTGTGAAGTGATTGAATTTGATAGTCATAATTTTTCTCTTAGTTAGTGTTGTCTCTTGTATATTACTATTATCGTCTATAGGCGTGACACGTTAGGTCAATTTGAGAAGTTATTCTGAAAGAATTTGCAAATTGCTGCCCATCGTGCGTAGGATACATCCAAGGGTGGTTGATTCTTAGGCTCACTTCTTTCCTTGTAGCAGTAAATGTTCCAAAAGGTTATCATCTGTTTTGATTTCTTAAATGTCATACTAACATTATAGCATAAATTGTTGTGTTTGTCAAGGGGTCTATGCCATTATTCTTGGATTTCTATCGGATTTCTTTAGGAAAGACATAAGTCGTTACCACCAAAGGACTTACGTTCCACGGGGCGGCCCCGCCCGTCCTAAGTCGTTGCCACCAAAGGACTTACAACTATTCCGAGAAAATTGGGAAAATGTCTATTGACACGTCATCATCGTCGTCATCCTGCTGGATTTCTGACATCGGCGCGAGATCCTCCCATTCCAGATATTCTGACTGAAAATCAAATTCGTCCAAAACGTCAGAATCTACGCAACCGGTAATCGCAAAAACGCTACTCATACTATTTCACCAAACTCCAAACGAGGTAAGCCCAACCATAAAGCGCAACAGCATAACCGGCAAGCCAAAGGTTTGCCATCATGATACCTTTAAACGTCATAATTAACTCCAATGTAAAAGCATGTAAACCACTGACATACACCCGCACATAAACGCAAATGCACAGACGCAAATCATAAACAGATCAAACGCGGCAGAGAAAAACTCACTCACTTGCTGTACCCCATTTTGCAAAGTATGCGACTTTGGCGTCAAGCCTAGATTGTGAAACCTCAACGACTCGCACCACTTCACAGGCGGGGTAGTAGTCGTTCATGCGAAACACGGTTTCGCCTGAATCGTTTTGGGGTAGGTAATTGGAGGAAACCTCAACCTCGGTCACTTCGCGACCGTTGAACGGGTTGATATAGGTTACGTCGAATTGTTTAGTAGTCATAGTTGTTTTCCTAAAGGAGTGTTGAATTTGTTATATTAGTATTATCGCACACTGGTGTGACACGTTAGGTCACGATTGCCAGCCAATTAGAAAAACTTTTTCAAGTTTCTCAATGCTTTGACGGCATCGCGGATAGCTTGGCGGAACTCGTCGCTGTGGCTTGGATTGTCGTAAGCAACAATCTCGTTGACAAGTTGGCTGATGGCTGAGTAGATGAATGAGTGTTTAGTTTTCATAGTTTTAATCCTTAAAGCGTTGTTCTTTGTTATGTCTCTATTATACATACATCGGCAGGTTTGTCAACCCCCCTGCACCCTAAATTGGAAATTATATCGGATTTATTTTATTTGCTAAATTTTTCAGATTTGCTATTGACATCGGGCAAACCCCCCCCCTACAGAGGTTGTCATACCCCCCATCCGGCGGTCTGATAAGATAGGCAAGGACACCTCATTTTGTTGACGTAAACCCTTGTCAGCAAAGGACTTAGGACACACCGGGACCGGGCCGACCTTCCTAAGTCGTTGGTATCAAAGGACTTACGTTAAATCATATGATCTAACAAAGTTTTTTGAGAATTTTTTGTAAAATAATCAATCGGAATTCGTACACTTTTTGCGGGATGTCGGAAGTATGACCAGCGTTTGAAGTGTACTACGCCGGTTTTCTTGTCCGTGTAACCGTAGTCTGTAAGATCATAACCGCCCATCGTGCGATGCATACGGATACCCAACCGTGTACCTTTCTTGATTGTCACGCTCTCAATCAGTGGTCGTGATGGGTGAACAGCGGTGAAGTCTTTAGCAAGTGTTAGAAATTTCATGTTTTACCTTAGTGAGTTGTTGTTTGTTATACTGCCATTATACATAATGTCGTCCATTTGTCAACCCCTAGAGCAGCTTATTTTAGAATTTTATCAAGGTTTTTTAGAATCGTCGTAAGTCGTTGTCAACAAAGGACTTAGAACGCCCAGCCCGGTCCCCGCCGGTCCTAAACCCTTATGGGTAAAGGACTTAGGGCGATTTTCACGGATCGACCACAATTTCAGCAGCCCTAGTTTCCGCGCGCTGAGATTTCAGCCACTGCATCAGCATCGCGTTTTCAGCCTCGCTGATTTTCCCTTCCCGCAACCACTTCCCGTAAGTGGTCGCCCTTCTCATTGCTTCTACAAGAGTCATAACATTTCCCAAGAAAGTAAAAAAAACACCCCGCCTACCAAGGTAGCTCTGAGGGGTCAACCTCGGCAACCGCCTCTTCGCGGGCTACCGCGTCGGCATCCATCGCTTCGCGGGTTTCGCGTTCCAAGCAATACCAGTAGTATTGCTCGTCTGCATCGGCGTAAAATTCCTCGACCTGAACTTCTGCTTGAAAATCGCTCATCTGAAAAATCCTTGAAGTGTTGTTGAACTGTCTCTATTATAGAGTTATCGGCTGATGTGTCAACCGACATTACATGTTTTTGTTAAAAAACTTTACGATTGCTGCCCATCGTGCGTAGGATACACCCAAGGGTGGTTGATTCTTGGGTTCACTTCTGTCCGTGTAGCAGTAAATGTTCCAGAAGGCGATCATCTGTCGTGATTTGTTAAATTTCATATCTCTATTATATAGTTATCGGCCACAGTGTCAATACTCTATAGGCTATTTTCTCATTTTATTTTGTTTGCTGACTGGCTGACTTTTAATAATGCGGTCTCTTTAGTTTAGAAGAGACAAGCCATGTCAACCCCAAATCAGTATTTTATTTGATTTTATTTGTGACCTAACGTGTCAATTTCGTTTGGCACGGTATTTGCTTGCGAGAATTGACGTAAACCCTTACTGCCAAAGGACTTAGGACCGACCGGGGCCGGGCCCAGCGTTCTAAATCCTTACTGCTAAAGGACTTACGTCGATTCCAGAAAAATCCAGTTTTTTCTGGATTTGCTATTGACTAGAATTTATAGTCTATCTCTTGGCGTAGCTTGCCAGTCTCGCGAGCGAGTGAAACGTATAGCTCAACGATCTCATCTCTATCGAGGAAATCGGTCTGGTGTTCTAGTTCTTTGCAGTCCAATTCCTCTTGCTCTGCTTTTGCGATTGCTTCCAGTTCTTCCATCATTTTTTTGCTTGGCATAATCTTTTCTCTAGTGTGTAGTGTGTGCTGTTTGATATTGGTACTATGACCTATGGTCGTGACACGTCTGGTCACCGAGCCTCAAGCCATTTTTCAGTTTTTGCGAAATACTCATCGCAACGAAAACGGAACGCTTGCAAGGCGTCGGGAATGAAATCTTCGTCCAACAAAAACGTGGAACGAACCTCAGCAGGGGTGGACCCCATCTGCAACATGGCGTCACGGATGCCAGCGATTTTAGCGGACTCGTCCGCGTCAACCAACGAGATTGGCATACGCTTGGCAATTTTATCTGAATAATCCATAAGTTTTGATCCTTTCAAGATCGGGTAAAAAATAGTAATTGTGCGATCACTCGCAACCGAAGCGACCACTCATGGTCACTTGGTCGGCGGTGGGCTGGTGTGAACCTTCGCGGCGAACCTCTACGGTTCCATCTCGCATAGCTTGCTGGAACTGCTCCAAGGTCATTCCCTCGGTTTGTTTTTCAGTCATCATTGTTGTTTCTTTCATATTAGTATTATCGGGCAGGGGCGTGACACGTCTGGTCACTGGTCTGGATTAATTTTCGTAGCGTGTAACATCGTAGCCACGGCAAACAAGACTTTCGCCATGCTCGCTTACGACCAACCAAGTTCCGCCGAAAATCGAAACCATTGTGCCGGTGGTCATTCCGTGAATGTCGTGCTTGAAGAAAATCGTCATTTTTTTACTCTTGAAAAATCGTGTCGTTGTTGTGTCGTCCCTACACTATAGAGGAAATCCCCATCAGGGGGGTTTAGTGGCAAGTCGTTGGTATATAAGGACTTACGACGATTTTGGCTTTACAGACAATTCCTTATTGAGAATAGAAAATTAAAAGTTATTTATCAAATGTTCAAAAACACCGTAAATTGCGGGGTAAATCGCTGCGAACTATTTTTCGGGAAAAATGCTTGTTGAGAATGATCGTACCCCCCATCTGGCAAACCCCATATAAGGGAAGAATAACCGCCATGACTTTTGGCACGATATTTGCAGTGGAAGAATTATATTTTTTTATTTTTTTTATTTATTATTATTGGCACAGTATTTGCTACCCCCCTCTATCGGGGTTATCAAACCCCCCACCGGGCGGTCTGACAAGATAGGCAAAGACACGCTGATTTGTTGACGTAAACCCTTGCCACCAAAGGACTTAGGAACCACCGGGACCGGGCCCGTTGTCCTAAACCCTTGTCGCCAAAGGACTTACGTCGATTCCAGAAAAATCCAGTTTTTTACCGGATTTGCTATTGACTAGGCTTCTAGTCTTTGCAGTCGGTTTTCTCGTTCTTGCAGCCATTCGCAAGCTTCTTCTAGGTCGTCATAATAAAGATCGTAATCCATCCAGAGAACGTTGTTGATAACTTCGACAACGTAGTGTAAGCCATCTTCCATCTCTGCCCACTCCGAAACCGTTGCACAACCGTAATCCTCAGTGATTGCAAGGATGTTGTTGATAACTTCGTCGTTCATTTTGTAGTTCATGTTGTTTACCTTAGCAATGTTGTTGTGAGTGTGAATTTTAGCGTATGCCGCCAATCCCGTCAATGGCAATTAAGCCAAATCGAAAGATTTTTTTGTTCCGTCTTGGAAGGTCAAAACAAGCACCCAAGTATCGTGATTGAGAACTCTTGTCTTGCTTCCAAGTACGTCTTCCATTGCGTCAAACGGAAGAACGGAAAGAGCGAAGCTTTTGGTCATGTGAGCGTTTGGATTTTTCATAGTTGTTTACCTTAGTAGTGTTGTGTTGTTTTCTCTATTATACATACATCGGCAGATTTGTCAACCCCCCTACACCTTAAATCGGAAATTATATCGGATTTATTTTATTTGCTAAATTTTTCAGATTTGCTATTGACATCCGGCAAACCCCCCTACTGGTGGTTGCATACCCCCCATCGGGCGGTC
>WLWF01002282.1_pt1 | contig 14135 bp, 16 predicted proteins | sample 6718331 | NCBI WGS metagenome assembly WLWF01 (sample SAMN12718692, study PRJNA515312) | sponge metagenome | isolation source: marine sponge | host: Mycale hentscheli | place: New Zealand: South Island, Marlborough, Capsize Point | collected 2003-05-01
ATAGTCCTGTGTTTTCTTACTTGATTGGGATGTACAAAGTGTAAGGTATATGATGGAGAGATGAAGATTGTTCCCTCCTTTACATTCTGTGGATATGCTAATGATGTAGTATCAGTTCTTGGGTCTTGCCACGGTGCTACAAAACAAGTGGGAGTATGAACTTTAGGGTCATAATCAACATAAAGAATACCAGTAAATCCCCAACTCTTATGGTTATGAATTGTTTGCTGGTCTCCTTTTTGATAACGAACTGCCCATACATCAGTCATACTACAAGTGACTTGTGCTTCCTGGACAAACTCCCATAACTCATCCTTGATTAGGTCTTGGAAGTAATGAAGATAAGATTTCTTGTTAGTCTGTCTATCAGTCTCAAAGGTTTGGAGGTCAGTTCTTACAAACTTCTCCTCCTTTAACCTCTTCAGCAATCCTTTCTTCTTAAAATCCCAATCCTTAATTTGATATTGATAGGTAGGATATTCAAAAAGAGGTGCCTTCATCGTGCTCTATCCCATGCACAGTGTGCTCTTTGTCCATCAGCAAGAACATAATGGAAGAAGATTTGATGGTAATACTGCTCTGCTGCAGGAGTTTTACCAAACAATTTCTTACTCTTCTTACCAGTAAAACCAGGCATCTTATCACGCCAGTGTGGTCTTTCACATCCTTTATACAACAAACCATCACCAGGTTTGAGTGTCAGTGAACGGTTCTCACCAGGAACAAGAACAGTTGTCTTCTTCTTATCAGTATATGTATCAGGAGTTTTAATCCAGAAGGGCCAATCAGCATCCTTACCTTCTAGATTAGTGCTGACATGAACAGAAACTGAAATTTCACATGCATCACGATCTGCGTGCTTGGTTAATTCCTGTCCTGGAAAATAATATCTATCATAATAATAGGTATTATACAACTTACGACCGATGATTTCTTCTAGTTTTAGACGAATACCAGAGTGAATCACCCGATATTGTGGGTGCCAATAGCGTGATGTGGAACCTTCTACCTGTTGTTCTACAGGAACATGATTAAAATGTTCTGGGTTCTTGTCCCAATAGTTATACTGTCCTTTCTCTTCTGGGACTGGGTGATAAAGTTCTTCAGCATCCCAAAGGTCCTTTACAACCAGATATCCATTCTTATCAAAGGATTCATTACGAGTCCATGCAGTTCCAGTATTTTGCTTCTCTTGAAACATCAACTGCAGTTCGTTCATTTGTTCTGCCATTTTTACCTCTTACTTCCAACGTGGGCCAACAACCCAACCAACAATAGATCTACGAGTTCCTTTTGTTACCTTGAGAACTCTATGTTGTGTGCGAGAATCAAATAGAACAACACAACCACGTTTTCGTGGAGCAATATAAGAATTACCTGCTTCATCTAGCAGTTGAACATTACCACCCTCATAATCATCAGGATCAGAGAGTTGGACTGAGAAAGAAAGTTTCCTTACAAGTTCAATATTCTCATTCACAAAGTCCTGTGCTAGACCGTCATTACGATTACCAACACTTACAGGTTTATATTGTGTTGCCAACCCAGCATCATTATGCCAACCATAGAATTGACCTTCACTATACCGAGTGTACTGCATTGACTCACCATCAATGTTTCTCAGATCATAAAGGAAGTTCTCACGGTTTGCTCTCATAATATAGTGCCATAAGAAACCACCAACCCAATGATGAGTAGGAATCCAAGCATTCTGCGAGTTTCTTTTCTCCTTGTTCAGAGCATCACCATGTAGTTTGGAGTCTCCCATTTGCTGATCAAATGTTTCGGAAACATCTCTTTCAATGATATCTACAATATCTTCAGGGATGTCTGTATAATACCAGACTGATTGAAATGCCATATACTCATAATGTGTTCAGTTGTATTATATATCAGTTTGGTTGGAATGTCAATAAAAGTATAATAAGAGTAATTTTTTGCCGGAAATTTTTCCCCCATATTGGGAAAATTAAAGTCAATTTCGGTTTCAATTCTTTCTAAGAAGAACAATATACAATCCATTCCACCAAGTGTTTGTATCTTCAGGAACACTTGTAAGAATCTTTCGTTCATATAAAATCTTCAAACCTTTTGCCTTAATAAAATCTTCTGTAGTTTCTACAACTCCATTAAAGTTGGCATCATCTACGACAAGAATAAATTCATCCTCACAATACTTGTAAACATTAGAAAGACTCTTGAACTGTTCAACAGGATCGTTACCAGCATCATAGAAGATTACATTACACTTCTCAGATATAACAACACTCTTCACATCACCTTCAATCAGATTTGACCTGAAGAGAAACCTAGGATCATTCATCTCTTCCTCCCATATTGCTTTGGGATCTTCATATCCAGTAAAAACAATATCATCCCTAAAGGGTGCTGGATTTGATTTAAAATCATCTACAGCATATCCAATTACCTCATTTCCTTCAATAGCAGGAAAAAATGTACTACCAGCATAACAACCTAACTCAAGGTATTTTGTATTTGGAAAAGAACAAAGATTGTTGAGAAGGTGCCTAGTCCTATTAGAAGACAATCCATCAATCTTAGTCTTAGTAAATGAACTCTCAAGATTAATTGCCTTATCAATAGACAAAAGAATATGTTCAATCTTTGGATTGTATTCAATCTTCTTTCTCTTCAATCTGGATTCATATACAGATTCACAATAGTTACACTTCCAACAATCAAACTTACAAGTCTTAATTTTTTCTCTCCAGATATCAATAGGTTTCTCTTCCAAATCAATATCATTAATATATTGATTAAACTCAGGGAAAAGAAGTTGTTGATTGGCATTCCATCTAGCGATGATGTCCATAGATTCTTTCAAACGCATAGTACTTTCTCTACCATGCATTTTAAAAACATCAATACCCATCTCAAGCATTTCCTCCCAATCGTTTTTCCATGGAGGGAGATTTGCTGCCTTAAGTGATGCAGAACCATCAAGTACATCCCAACTAGAACAAGAAATTCTACTAATATCAGAATTAAAATACTGAGGATTAGATCCAACTCTAGTACTATTATAATGATAATGCTCAGGCATAATAGGACAATTGCCCCAACAACCCTCATTGGTAAGCATTGAAAGCATTACTGGAGAACGATTCTTACGTAGATAATCTTTTGCCTCCATAATCTCCAACAACCTTTCCCTATCACGCATCAAATCACGATCAAGATTGATGTAAGAAAATCCTGCTTCTGCGAGAGCAACAACTTCATTTGCGCGTGATACTTCCCTAAGAATAGTATTCTTAAAGAATAGATCAGGATACTCTCGCTGTATCTGACCAGTCATCACCCAAGAGGTATGTGGAAGAGTTACTGTACGAATACCCCTATCATACAATTGCTTAAAGTTTTTAATCCAAAGATCCAAATTATATTGATCTGGTCTCACATAAAGATTATTAAACGTTGCCGAGAGATCAATACCAGTCTCTTGAGAAATCCACAATGCCATTTCAATGACTTGATCATCTCCAGACACAAAAACATCACCCATTGCATCTTGTACAAAAGGTGGCATCCTGCAGGTAAAGTACAGATCAAAGATTAGATGCTCATGCTTTTTCAAGAAACTAACAAATGTAGTTTCAATGAACTCAGGATCAAACTTTGGATTGATTGGTAGACTGAATATTTTACTCATACTCGAATAGATAATATTTCTCCATTAGCAGGACTGATAGTTCCCTCAACAAAGTAATTAAATGCAATACAACACCGAAGTTCTCCAGACATATTTCTAGTAACTTCGTGCTCAACGTGACTAGGAAATATAATTATATCACAATCATTTGGTTTGTGTGCAAATATTTTACTATTAAAGATATTGTTCTCTTTGAACAAAGGTCTAATAGTAGATGATACACAAGTTGGTATTGAAAGAGGATGTGATAATAAAAGATTACCAGCATTCTCTGGAGACTTGATATAAAAAACTCCGCTAAAGATAGAGTTTTGATGTATGTGTCTAGATGTTATTGCTCCAGGATATCCAATAATCATCCAAGAGCAAACTAAAGATAATCTAATCTCTTTTGGAATCTGAATAATATCATAAGCATACTGACTTACAGCAGCATCACAATATTCCTTTATCTTTGAATACCTTTCATCTAATAGAATATTTTGATTTTTACTATTTAATACTACCCCAATATCTCCAAGTTCATGAGGGAATTCTTCCTTAAAAAATTCTTCCTGATCTATATTTTCAAGATCAATTACTTCTTCAAAATCAACCGCATTTGAAACATAGATTGGTGTAGAAAATGCAGGAAATACATTTGTATCATATAGTTTCATAAGAATAAAGTTTCTGTTTCATGATTACTGATAGGTCCCCTAAGGAAATAGTTGAAAGCAATACAAGATCTATTTTGTCCAGATTGATTTGGAGAAACTTCGTGAAACACATGACTAGGAAAGATAACAATATCACCAGTTTTAGGAGTGATATGCCAGGTCTTTGTGTTGAAGATATTAATACCAGTCATCTTGGGTGAGATTACTGGTGGAAGAAATGTTGTAGATGACTTTGGAGTTGTTAGAATTAAATCTCCAGCACCTTGCTCAGACTTAATATAAAAAGTTCCACTGAAGATAGAGTTCTGATGTATATGTTTTGGCGTCATTGAGTTAGGACCACCAACAACCACCCAAGAACAAACCAAATTTAGTGTTAACTCTGGATCTATCTGAAGAACGTTATAAGTATAATCCTTCATTGCAGTATCTACATGATACTTGATTTCAGCAAACTCTGGTTCAAGTAAAATATTTTGATTCTTAGACAGCATATTGTCTGTCCTATCAAAAATATCATATACTGATGAATCAATATTATCAAAGTCTAATACATCATTATCATAATTTTCTACATGAGCAGTATATACAGGTGCCGAAAATAACGGCATCACGTTTTTTTCAACAAGCATTATTCAGGTTTTAAAAGTTTATTCTTTAACTCTTGTTCAAGATAATCAACAGAAGGAACATCTCCTTCCATATACTTAATCTCTGCTTCAGCACTCAGTTTCATTCTCTCCATTCCACTATCAATAGCACCAGCATATCTAATAGCAGCATTCAATGTTGATGCTTGATCTTCACCACCCATCATTAATATAGCATCAACATTACCTGGTTGAATTCTTCCAGAAGAAAGTAGGTCAACCGAAGACTGTTTTGCAAGACGAGCAATCCAATACTTATGTTCTTCCTCATCATCAAGTTCAAAGAACTTATCAGTCTGATCTAAAGTTCCACAAGTTCTCTTTAAGTAATCAAGAAAATATTTAATTTCAATTTCTGCCTGATCAACTCTCTTCTGCCACTGCCCTCTATCTAATAAGCAGTCATCAATTTCAATCTGAAGGAGTTCCTTCTCATAAGAGTCTTTAGCTTTGGCAAGTTTATCCTCTTTCTGCTTAATAAGAAGTTCATTCTTTCTAACAGAAATATGAAGTTTATCTAAAGAATGTTTTCTAGATCCAACCTCCAAAAGAACTTGTCTTACTTGACGATATTTTGTTGCATGTGATCCAGCAACAAAATGTTCACATTGAAATTCTGTTTGTGGGAATGGATGTAATAAAGCTTTATCTACAATATACTCATCAAAGGAGTTGCCCGAGGTAGTCTGTTGCAGTTCTCTCTGCTTGATAGGTTCTTTTTCCATTTTCATCAACTAAGTTCAAGGATTCTGCCTGAGTTTTTGGCATGTCAATATGAAAATAATTTTCATACACAATATTTATCTCACCCATTGTAGACGCTTCATTGATCTTTGTCAAGACTGTTCCAGCAAAAGGTGTATCAGAAACGTTAGCAGTATTAGCAGCAACATAATTATTCATCTTTGTTGCCACTTTTTTCATAGTACTCAAAGCAACATTAAGAGACGCAGTAGTTACTCCAACATATCCTTTAGTTGTTTCATTAGTCTCAGTATTTCTCCAATAAACACTGTGCTGTGTTCGTATTTCAGTAGCATACTTAGAGTATTTTAGTGCTTCGTTAACAGTCAACTCTTCATATCCATTACCAGAGATATGCTCATAATACATTGCTGAAGTTACACCAACTATAGCATATTTTTTTACACTATTACAGAATTGAATATTATCATTCTCCCTAAGTGCCATTGGAAGATCTCCAACATCAGCGATGAAATAATGTAGATTATGTCTAGGATTAACGTATGTAGTAGAAATCATTATAGATCAGTATGAAGGGACTTGATATCCATAAGCTGGATTACTAAACGAATATGCTGATGCCAGTGCAGCAGAAGACATTCCTGCGTGACCTTTAGGTTCGGAAGCAGACCCTAAAGTAGTATACGCATCACTAGTGAGGTTCACCTTATATGAATTATTATTCTGAACACCATTGTAATGTCCTAAACAATATCCTTTCTTATTACCAGTCTGATAGTTTTCTTCACCAGAATCTTGTACTGAAAAACTACTTACATTAGTTCCAGTGTTATCATTAAACTTCTTAAGAGTTACATTAAGGTTTCCACCATCTTTCATATAAGCAACTCCATTATAGCTGCTCAACGCTTTACCCCATCCATCGCTGTTGGGAGCTCCACTCCAAGTAGTATATGATTCAGTAGACCATTGGAAAGATTGTGCAGTACTTCCAGTCTTATGCCATCCTCTCAATCTACCTTCACAAGCAGCGGTATAGTCAGCTGCAGTTGCTGAGTTGGAGGTAGTTCCCATAGTTTCAGTCTTCATCTGAAACTTACTCGTGGTAGCACTAAGTCCACCTACAATGAAAATGTTAGCACCAGCGTGCTCAAAATCAACCATTGTTCCAAAATCTGCTCTGGCGACTGACATAGTGTGTCCACCACCACGACTAGCAGCAGTATTCATATTCATTGACCATCCATTTGCAGATGTTCCCGCATAAGCATTAACAATTCCCCAGATATAGAAATAATTATCAGAGTTTGCACCATCACAATATGCTGCTGCTTCATTGAGCATATCACCAAGATCAGTAGTAACATCAGTTGAGTGAATAGTTCTATTCACATTTCTCCAAGGAGAAGAATCTTTATATCCTCCTCCAACATATCCATGGGTAATAACACGAGCACGAGACCAACCGCGTTCTTTACCTTTATTAGTAGTTTGGGCGTTTCCCGCCCCTAAGCTAGAAAAAAGTGGCAGTTATATAATCTCCGAGATCAGGAATAAGGACCATGATTTGCAAGTATGGTAAATGTTGCATTTGCAGTCTTAATAATAGTATAAGTATAGTAATCAATAGCACTCGCATTACCAGCAGTAGGGGCACCAACACCACCTAACCACTTAGGTGTTTGAGATGCACCATCAATCTGCCATGCATTGTTTCTATATGCCGTAGTACCCTGTTGAACAAGAACAGTAACCGTAATCGATTGACCAATCTTCAACATATCATTGAGTGTTGTATTACCATCCCCTCTAAAGTTAGCGGTCCAGTTACCACTAGCATTACCAGTGGAATAAATTACTAAAGAATCTTTGAGATCGTGATTAATTGTTCCAGTGAAAGCACTGGTTGTAATATTAACATTCTCAAACATCTCCTGAACATCAAGTCCACCCAAGATGGTTGCAATACCAGTAACAACAACACCAGAAGTGTTTCCTTGAATTCTAATAGTTCCTCCACTATCAGTAATAGCACTAGCATCAACACCTGTAAGGTTGGTACCATCACCATAGTATGTTGTAGCACTAACAACGCCTGCAGATGCATACATTGTAATGCCGGTACCAACATGGAAGTTACCACTTACTGTAGTAATACCCGCAACAGTCAGATTTCCACTAAAAGCACTTGTGTTATCAACATAACTCTTTACAGCAGCCTGTGTTGGAACTTTAGAATTACTATTCTGAGAAAGTGTGGCATCCGTAGAGAACTCATTAACGGATGCGCCGATGAGTCCACCAATAGAACCAAGTTGTAATGATTCAAGACCACTTAGATCGAAGGCAGAAGAATCAAGAGTAACTTGTCCAGTCGCCTGCTCAACCTTAAACTGATCACCAACATAGAAGTTACCATCTTCATCAGTAGCAACATAGTAAACACGACCTGGGTCTGTTGCAAGAGTAACAACTTGATTTGCTTGCGCTTTAGCTTGAGTTGGACTTCCTGGCCAGTTAGTAGTATCCGAACCACCAGTACCAACATTCAAGAAATCGTGACCAGTAAGTCTAACCTGACTATATTCCTTTCTTACATTTAGAGAAACACCTGAAGCAACTGGTGTTGCTCTTGAAGTTGAGAATACAAGAACGTGATATGCAACAGAGTTGGCAGTAACAGAACTTACCGACTGAATCTGATATGCGTTACCATCAGTAGTAGCAAACTGTAAAGAATCTCCAGGATCTGCAGAATTGGCAAATGTAGTAACTAGAATTCTACCAGACTGATTACTTTCTACAGTACCAGCAACCAATGTAGCAGCAGCAGATGAATTACCACCAGTTACAACTTCATTAGATTGGAAAGTTCCAGACTTACCAACAATGTAAAGGACTTTTGGTTCTGATTGAACATTCACAACATATGCAGTTGCTCCCGATGTACCACCAGTGATTTGTTCGCCGCCAGTAAAACTACCAGTAACAGTACCAGTATAAGAAAGCATCGTACCACTAACGGTACCAGTATTAGCAGTTTCAGAAGTATCAAATCCTTTAGAGAATACACCAAACTCACCATAGGAGTTGGAAGAGTTTAGAGATCTAATCTTAGAACCACCAGTTGCAGTATAACCAATCTGACAGTAGTAAGTAAATCCAGAAATGATTTCTGCGTTAGCATTATCCTTTGCCCAGATACCCAGTCCATCGCTGTGGATATGAGTAACGGTGTGGAACAGCATACTGCGGTTTCCACTTGAATGAAGTGAACCATCTACAACAGCACCAGTAGCACCAGTACCAAAAGTAGTTACGTTGTAAATATATGGCGACTTAGTAGAAATAACACTTGCAGCGTTTAAACCAAAGTAAACACCACCAAGAGTAGCAGCAGTCGGATCACTACCAGGAGAACCTGCTACATACCCTTCCATCCCATCACAAATAATATCTTGAATGATGACACCATTACTACATCTGAATAGTGTAGAGCGTATGTTCAGAGTAGATCCACCAGAATCCAAACCACCCGCAGGTTTGATTATGGTAGCACGAAGATTATCACCAACGATTGTACAGAAAGGGGGAATAATGATTGGAAGTGATGATTCCTCATATGTTCCAGCCTTTACAAAGATAACTGCAGGAGCTGTTGCTGATGGAGTTACTGGTAAGTTAGAGCAAGCATACTTAACAGATGCCCACGCAGCGTCGATTGATCCACCACGTCCAGATGCATCAACACCATTTTTAGAAACATAATAAACGTTGGTGGCACCACCCAGATCACCAAATGCAACATCAGTTCCATCCGACTTCAGAACCTGACCTGCACTTCCAAGTGTAAGTTTAGATAGTTTTCCAGTACTATCATAAGCAAGAACATCACCTCTAGTACCAGAGTTAATGTTGGTGCCTTGGAGATTAAGTTCTCCAGTTGAAGTGAATGTTGTGACCCCAGAAACGCTCAAGGAACCACTTACACTCAGATTATTTGAGTCTGGGATATTAACTGTCGTACCAGTTCTTCCCTTAATATTATCTACTCTTAAAGTGGACATACTGCGTTATCCTTAATTGGCCAATGAGTTGAAATTATTTATATAACGAGAACCGCACCATCATCTACGGTGACGATGACACTATTATCAATATCAAAAGGTACATCTACCTGAGCATCAGTTGGAATTTGAGAATACCCAACTTTCTTAACTCCAGTTAAACTAATATTCTCAGTCACAGAAGTTCTAACATTATCATCAAACTTTGTTGCTCTCTGGAGATTAGTTCCCGATGCTCCTTGTGCCATAAAGTTCATATCAAAATCTGTCTTAGTAGTTGTCAGAAGCATACAATCATCATCAATACTAAGTGTAATACCACTTTCAATATCTATAGTTGCATCAGAATGTGTGAATATCTCAACAAACTTTTGTGGAGAACTGATAGTAGTATCAGCAGTAAACCCACCGTGATGAACAAATAGAATCTTATCAATAGTATCTTGTGTGGTATTAAGACCACCACCACCACCTGCGCTTACATCATCATCAAGACCGTTAGATCCAATCTTAGTAATTTTAGTGAGTGCCATACTACCTCCTAGTAAAGACCAAGTACATTAGTACGAACAGTAGTTCCTGCCGCAACCTCAACAGTTACACCAGTTCCAACCGTAATACTATTAGATGCTGTGAACACCACCTTGCCTTGTGCTTCTGTAGCACTAATTGTCGCATTTGCAGTTAATTGTAGAAGTTCTGGACTAGTAAACAGATAATTCAGATTGTTAGCAGAACCTAATCCATCACCAATACCACCAACACCAGTGAGATTAGATCCATCACCAGAAAATTGTGTGGCAGTTAAAATACCAGTAACAACAGCACCAGAAGAATTTGCCTGAACCTTTACAACATTATTATGTTTAAGTGTTGAAGGATCTGCTAAACCAGTTAGATTACTACCATCTCCGTGAAACTGTGTGGCAGTAATAACACCCGTCGAGTTTATATTATGAGTATCATAATTCTCATTGGGTTTGATTACACCTTTTGTAATCTTGGTAAGTGCCATATCAAGTCATCTCCAAAATAGTGAGTGCAACATCAAGACTTGAATTAGTATCACTATTTGCTGTCAATGTATCTGTCGTCTCCAAGACAACTTTATTCCCCTGCATAAACTCAAGAGTGGATCCTTGAGGAATAGGGACGTTCTTCAAGATTTTAATATCATCAGATCCTGCCCTAGTAATTCCAACTCCAACATTGATTCCACTACCAGATGTATTACATAAAGTAATACCAATCACTGTGGTAGTTGTGGTTGGTGTGGAAGGCACAACATAAACGTTTTCGGTCGTTACACCAACGTTAGCCTTTGTTTTTAATTTAAAGTCGTTCGCCATGTTTTATTGACCTAGTGCGTCCATATCGATATATCAAGTATTTATATTACCCGAATGCAATAGCAAATCTAATAGCATCCTCACCACTAGCACCTGCAGAAGCAGCAGCGATAGTACTCATATCAACAACAACTGTGGAACCATATCCAGTCACAGTAATACCAGTACCAATAAAATTTATATCAGTAAATCCTGTACCAACTCTATTAGCAATAACACCACTATTAGGAGTTACTGTTGCAACTCCAGCACCTACTCCAGAAGTAAATAACTCACCATTTTTATAAAGGTCATCAGTAAAATTTATATCACCCTGAACATGCAGTTGATAATCGGCAACAGTCGTGCCAATGCCAACACTCGCAGCAATGCCAAGAGTTCTATTAGAGTCATTTATATTGACTATAGAACCTAATTGTGATAGTTCCCTATTATTAGCCATTGCAGATTTTTAGTTATTTATTAATAGGTCAACTGAATAATTAAAAATCCACCTTTACCAGATCCACCAGTACCATTACCGGATGGGTGATTAGCACCAATACCTCCACCACCTCCACCATAAGAAGATCCGTAGATAACGACACCTCCGCCACCACCACCAGAACCACCATTAGCATTAGCTGGCCAACCTCCAGGTTGTGAACCACCACCAGCACCACTAGTAGGAGCTTGTCCACCAGCACTCTCAGGACCACCCCCATTACCACCAGGTGTTCCAGTAATAGTCCAAGCAGGTGCAGGTCCTACACCAAGAGGTGTAATCGCTGAAGATATTGATGTAGTTCCACCAGGACCACCACTATGACCAGAACCACTTCCACCATCACCATCACTGTGACCACCTCCACCACCTCCACCAGATCCAGCATTCGTAGCACCAGAACCAGTACCACCAGTATTATATCGACTACCACCGCCGCCACCATTTCCACCAGAAGTACCAGGTCCAGCAACCATACTTCCACCACCACTAACACCACCAGCACCTGCTTCCCAAATAGAAGTTCCACTGTGACTTCCAGTCTTTATGTATGATGGTCCGTTTGGAGAGGTTCCAATATAAATTGTCTGACCTGCTACTGTTACATTAGGAACTGTATATCCAGTAAGGTTTCCAGCACCACCGCCTCCAGCAGGACCACCACCAGTAGGACTAACAGGACCATTTTGCCCAGGAGAACCAGCAGCAACTCCTGCTACTTTAAAAAAAGAAACTGCACCTGGAACGGTTATTGTTGTGGACGTACTTCCATTGTAAAAATATTCAAATGACTCTGGAGCAGAAGCACCACCATAACCTAAAAGCATTTGTTGCATCATTAGCTTAACCCCGCACCAGAAATATAAAAACCTCCCGTTGCATAAACAACTGTAGCTGATCCTCTAGATGCTAATGTTCTATTACCAGTTGTTCCATCTGCAGTATTATATAAAGTATTACCTGAACCCTGAATAATACTCATAGAAGTTGATGAAGTATTGAGGATGGTAATCATATCTCCCTGATCGAAAGCACCGTCATAAGCAATTGTCACATTTCCACCAGTTCTCATAATCATTTTTCCAGCATCAGTATAAACTGGCGTATAGTCAACACTTTTTGTAACAGCTCCAAGGGTTCTCAGTGGACCGATTGAGTCACTGACAGTTCCAGCAGAACCATTTACCGTAAGTAAAGCAGTACCCTTACCGTCATAGACACTAAAGTCTCTAAAGTAAGTTGTATCTCCAGAAATATTATTGTATCTGTTTATCCTTACGCTACCGTCATTACTCGCTCTTCCACTGTTGATAATCTCAAGACTTCCATTTTGTTTTTGATCAATATAAGTATTATCCGCCCCATTTTTTTCACCAAGAGATAAATCTCCATTTATTGTTGTAAGAAAATTAGTTTCACCAGTAGCGGTTCCAATAGCAACACTACCATCAGAAGTTATACGAAGTTTTTCTACACTGTTTGTTTGAAATGTAAGAGTTCCGTCGCCACTGGCAACGTTCATAGATAAAACAGAATTATTATCTGCCGCAGAAAAACCAATAGATCCACTATCAGATCCATCCACTCCTCTTCTAAATTTTATTCTACCAGCATTACCTGATTGACCTACAACTATATCACCATTTGCCCAATTTCCCCCACGAACATCCAATTTTGTTCCTGGATTAGTAGTTCCTATACCAACCGAACCTTCAACCGCTAAACTATCGACCTGTGTAATGGCAGTATCAATAGTTGATGTTGTTCCTTGAACGTCTAAGTTACCAAGAACGGTAGCATTAGTAACTTGAATACTTGGATCACCAGTGAGTCCAGTAGCATTACCAGTAAGAGGTCCACTGAAACCAGTAGCAGTTATAACTCCAACGTTATTAATATTCTTTGCACCACCATCTAAGTTACCACCAAGTGTTGGTGTGGTATCACTACTTAATTCTACAACAGCACCACTCTCCCACTTGACTCCAGTGAAAGTGAAATTGATTCCACCTACTGCAAAAGTATCATTTACAGCAGGACTATTGGGAAAATTAATTGCCATTATAGATTTTTAGTTATTTATTATTACCAAGGTGGTGTTGACTCGTAAGAGTCACTATTCAATAAATTAATAATAATATTTTCATATCCATTAACACCAACAGAAGTTAATGAATCCTTTGCCCAACCAATTACAGTTGATGAATTAAGAGAAGTATAATCAACAGGATCACTAACAGAAGTGCTAATAGAAACCCAACCGTCTTGTGATGAAGTCTTTGTCTCAGAACCAACAGTAGAAATGCCAGTACACTTCCAGTTAATACTATAAACAATATTTGAATGAGAACCTAACGTCTCATACTTCTTTAACTTTAATACTTCCCAGGAAAAATGTGTATTCATTGTACTTTATACGTCTATTAGAACAAATCTTGATGATCCAACACCACCGGCACCACCAGTATTTGTTGATGGACTGTGACTACCACTAGGAGATCCAACACCACCAGCACCACCAGCAGTATGTATGGTGCCATTATTTGTT
>WLWF01002283.1_pt1 | contig 14133 bp, 6 predicted proteins | sample 6718331 | NCBI WGS metagenome assembly WLWF01 (sample SAMN12718692, study PRJNA515312) | sponge metagenome | isolation source: marine sponge | host: Mycale hentscheli | place: New Zealand: South Island, Marlborough, Capsize Point | collected 2003-05-01
TAAATAAAAAACGTTAACATATTGCTACACCTAACCACGGTTTAATACCCGAAACTAACGCGCAATATTACGCTGGTTCTCAAACTTTTGTAATGGATGGCGTTAAAAACTTTGTAACCGCTGATTTTAATACTGATTTAAAATTCGGAGACTACAACCCAAGCACTTCTAAGTATAATTTAAACAACTTTAGGTTGTACATTAGCTCTACAGGAGTAGCTAATGACTTTACGCTTTATACTTCAGAATACAGCGTGTCTAACAATGTTATAACGTTTGCTAATATTCCAAGTAATGGCAATTGGATAGTAATACAACTGCTTAATCAATACGGAGGTAATTACGGAGATGAAGATGCTTATGGATCTACGGTAGAAGAAAACTATGGAGGATACGCATATACATCTTTAGAAGATGTTATAACTAATTTTATGATAGGTTATGTTGGCGCAGGAAAGTTAATACCAAGCGCTAAAACTACTGATGTTATGTTTTTTGCTAAACGAGGTTTACAAGAGTTTAGCTATGATACATTAAGAAGTATAAAGTCTCAAGAATTAAATGTACCTTTTAACTTAAGCGTTCCACTACCTCAAGACTACGTTAACTATGTTAATGTTTCTTGGATAGATAACCAGGGAGTTAAACATATTATATATCCTACAACTTTAACCTCAAATCCTCACGAGGTTCCAGCTCAAGACAATCAAGGTATTCCTATACAAGATAACGACTTCGACAATATAGACACTACATCTATAACTGAAGAACGTTGGGCTAAAAACAATTTAAAAAACATAAATGATGCTCAAAGCAATTTAACAGGCGTTCTTTTATCCGAAGGATTAGGTTATCCTGGAATGTATGGAGATAGATATTTAGGTCAAAAATATGGCTTACAACCTGAAACAGCTCAAATAAACGGTTGGTTTACAGTAAACGAACGTAACGGAAAAATATCTTTTTCTAGTGATTTAGCAGATAAATTAATAATTTTAGAATACATATCTGATGGTGTTGGTTATGATGCTGACATGAAAATACCTAAGTTAGCTGAAGAAGCTTTATACGCTTATATAAGCCACGCAATAATTTCATCAAGAATTAATCAACCTGAATATGTAGTTCAAAGGCTCCGTAAAGAAAAAAGTGCAAAACTTAGAAATGCTAAAATAAGGTTGTCAAATATAAAATTAAATGAGTTCGTTCAGATTGCTAGAGGTAAATCTAAATGGATTAAATACTAAATTTAATGGCTGAAGTTAAAAATGCTTTTATAAAGTCTAAAATGAATAAAGATCTTGATAGTAGATTACTACCATCAGGAGAATATAGAGATGGACAAAATATACAAGTTAGTAAATCAGAAGGCGAAGACGTAGGTGCTTTAGAGAATGCCGTAGGAAATCAATTAGCTGTAGACTTTAATTCTATAGCACCTGGAACAGGCGGTGTTTTAAAGTCAATAGGCTTGTTGTCTGATACTAATTCATCTAGTCTTTATGTTTTTTTAACAACAAACGAAACGGAAGATTATAATCCTTTAGCTAGAAACTTCATATACTCTTACGATAGCAGCTCTAACTCTACTACACTTTTAGTTCAAGGCGCTTTTTTAAACTTTAGTAAGCTATATCCTATATACGGTATAAATGTTTTAGAAAACCTATTATTTTGGACAGACAATAGAAATCAACCTAGAGTTGTAAACATAAATACAGCATCTAAAAACGCTTCTTTCTATGATAAAGAAGAATTAGTATCTGTTGCTAAATACAACCCGTACCAGTGTATAGATCTTTACGTAGCTGAAAACTCAGGATCAGGTAACACTACAATGAAAGACGTTGCGTCTCCAATACTTCCTAATGGAAGTAATAATCCTTTTTACGACCCAAATTGGCCTGGTGATCCAGATTATTTAGAAGATAAATTTGTTTCTTTTAGTTATAGATTTAAATTTTCTGATGGCGAATACTCTATAATGGCTCCTTTTACTCAAGAAGCTTTTATTCCTAAACAAGATGGTTATTTTTTAGCCGATGACCAGAACAACGCATATAGAAGTACTATAGTTAGGTTCATGGAAAATAAAGTTAACAGTGTTAAACTTATAGTTCCTTTACCTTATAAAGGTAGTGAAATAGAAAGAAAACTAAATGTTTCTGAAATAGATATTCTATATAAAGAATCTGATTCGTTAGCAGTTAAGGTTTTAGATTCTATTAAAAAAGATGATTTTCAATCTTCTAGCGATATTTATTATGAATACGATTATCAATCTAGAAAACCATATAAGACTCTTCCTGAAAGTGAAATAATAAGAGTATACGACAAAGTACCTGTTAAAGCTTTAGGGCAAGAAATAATAGGTAATAGAGTTGTGTATAGTAATTTTCAAGATAAGCACACTCCTCCATCTTCTATAGATTATGACGTAGCTGCTACTCCTAAGTTTAATTTCAGTACAGATCCTAGCAAGCCTAAAATAACATGGGCAACTAGCATAGTAGAATATCCAGAACACACTGTAAAGCAAAATAGGAATTATCAAGTAGGTTTTATTCTTTCTGATAAATTTGGAAGACAGTCTACTACTATATTATCTCCAGTTAACTCCCAAACAAAAACCGATCCAGAAGGCAATGTATATGGAGGTTCAACATATTTTCATGGTTATGAATCTAAACCTGCGTTAGGCGAAAACCCAACCAACACTAAACCAGGAGATTCTTTAAAGGTTTTAATAAACAACCCTATACCTGCTACATCTGATAAATTTGGATGGCCAGGTCTTTACAATGGTGATGTTAACAGTCCTGATTACAATCCTTTAGGTTGGTATTCATACAAGGTAGTAGTTAAACAAACAGAGCAAGAATATTATAATGTTTATTTACCGGGTATACTAAACGGTTATCCAGATTACGACGGCAACGCTTCAAATATACCTGATCCACAGGATTCTATAGCTCATATAACTTTAATTGGAGACAATATAAATAAAGTTCCTAGAAATCTAACAGAAGTTGGTCCAGAACAAAAGCAGTATGGTAGTGAAGTTCAACTATATGGAAGAGTAACGCCTGAAAGATCAGACGCTCCTATAGCTACAACGCCTTACTACCCACAAACAAATGCACAAACTGTAGTTACTATATCCGAACAAGATAATTTATTTACAGATAGCAATACAAACCCTCCTTATAGCACGGTCTACCAAAGCGATTCTAATCCTTATGTAGCTAGATTAGCTCAAAATAACGTAGGAAACCCACCAGCTCCACTACCTTTGCCTATAGGCTCTCTTCAACAAAACAATATTGGTAGTTCTTACAATATACTTTTAGGCGTTTTTGAAACATCGCCAGTAGAATCTTTGTTAGATATATTTTGGGAAACATCAAGCTCAGGCTTAATATCAGATTTAAATAGTATAGCCGGCCAAGACACCACAGTTAGTGGTTTTGCTAACTTCACGTCTAATTGGTACGAAAATAGCACTCCAGGATCTAATTTAACAGAAAGTAGATTTATACCTACATTTGAAACAGGAGTTGGTCCTCAAAACTTAGAGACTAGTGACGTTGAATTAGTATCAGTGACTAGATCAACATCGAATCAAGATATAAAAGACGATCTTTTTAAACCTCTTGAAAAGTTTCCAAACGACGGCGGTTTTGATTCTTATAATCTAGAAGTTAAACAAACACAACTTTTTTCTTCCGTACTTCAAAATAATAAATATAATTTTACTTTTAAAGTGTCAGGAGTAACAGCTAGCGGATTAGCCTCTGGTCCTACTAATACTACGGTAAGTCTATATTTAAAAAACGTAGAACCTTCTGTTACAAACGCGACAAACGTGGCTATAGCAGATAGAACAAATTTATTAGCTCCTATAGCTTCTTTTTCAGGTTTAAATGGATGTTCTTTGTCTTCTGAAAATACTATAGGATTAGTATGGTCAGTTTCTTCTAGCTTAAACAGTTTAGAGATAGATCAAGACGGTAATCTATATGAAAAAACCGGAAACGCTTCTGGTGGTTATGATTTTGCTTTAACAATAAAAGATGCTGGCGGCAGCGAAGCTAGTGGTATTCCATCTTCATTATCTAAGACATACAATTTAGAAGCAGTTTTTGGAGAAGAGCAGATTAATGAAGAATTTGGAAGTAAAAATAGATTTGCGATAAGCCGAGGGCTTACCTCTGCTGGCATATATTGGGGTGACTTTAACAATTCTAGTTTAATAGAGTCTAATATACCTGAACTGTTATCTACTGGAGCAGGTCAGTCAGACACTAAAGCACCGCAACAAGGCATGGAACTTGCTACCGACTATTTTATTCAAAATCCTACGTCAAGATTAAATACAGTTCTTGGATTTAATAACAACGTAAAAGACATAGATAGAGAATTCAATAGTGATACACCATATAATTGGGGTAATGAAGATCATAAACCTAGTTCTGCAGCAATATCTTCGTTAAAAAAAGGTACAGCTTTTGTTTCTTTAAGTTTTGAGTATGATAATTTTTCATGGAAAAACTTACAAAATTATAGTGCTTTTGACACTGCAGATTTCGCAAATAGTAATCTACAATACGGAGTTGAATGGTTAGCTTATTTTCAATATAGACCAACCCCAAACGACGCTTGGCAGACGGCTGTAGACGTCGAAGGAATGGATATGACTTTTGGAGGGCAACAGTTCAATCAAATCTATCCAAATAACAACGCACTTGGTTATAAACAATTTCGGGATAAAGGTTTTTTAGGTAATTATAATGAAGCTAAAAACGGATCTAATAAAATGAATAAAGCTAGCGCTGAGGCTTATTCTGTTAACACCGCAAGCAACTTAAATAGTTCTCCAAATGTACAAATTCCTAGATCTGTTTTAACTAAAACTTTTGCGTTTGGTAAAGACCAAAGTTATGAAGTACAAAACAATGATAAATTTGGCGAGTATAGAATTATAGTAAAGTATCCTACTTCTACAAACAACGCTGATCCATATTCATCAGTGCTGCCTCGATACAACTCTGCAAATACCGGTCAAATGGCTCCTTGGGCCTGGATAAATGGAACTGCAGAAGTTGATAGAGCAATAGAGGTAAGCATTACTTATGGCGATTTTTACAATCCTCCAGAATCAACAGAAACTGCTTATCAATACTTTATAAACCTAAGAGGTGAGGATAGCATAAATAATGCTGCTAACTCACCAGCTACTACAGAAGTTTGGGCAAAAGAATGGCATGCTAAATACGTAACTCAATTTTATACCGGAAGCGATCTTAAACAAAAAATAAGTATTAATAGTGTAGATAAATTTCACTCGTATAGACCTGCAGATCCTGTAAATGGAGTGGTATTTCCTTATAATGCATCAAACGGAACGGATAACGCTGCGATTAGTGGAATTGGAGCTGATATGACAACTCCTAATTCTATTTACAGTAATAGTTATTCAGATTCAAGCAGAAGATGGATCGGAGTTTTTAGCAGTGACGGTTTAAAAAAGAGAGGTTCTGCAGTTCCTTGCACTAGTTCTCCTGTCGGAGCGGACTAGGTAACACGCTAGCAAATCAATTAAAAATTATAGTGTATTTACATAATAACAAGTGATAATATAATATGGGAGTAATAGAAGTTAAATATTTTAACAGTTTTAAGCTAAGAAAAGTGCTTAATGCTAGTGACCTACCTGCTTGGGGAGGATCTAGAGGTATTGCTCCAGGTACTGAAGGCTCTTGGCCTCAAGTAGCTAATAATGGTATACCTACGTCTAGCGATAACGATTGGTCTATTGAGGAGTCTAGAATACGAGGAGGCTACAATAATACTAGCGTTGAGTTTGGTGTTAAAGCTTATTTAGTTGAAGATAATCCCAATGCCTCTATTAGATCTAATTCTATGATATATTCTGGAATATTCAACTCCAGAACAGGTATAAATGATACTAATGTTTTTTCTATAGGAGAAGACATAGTTAAAAGTGCAGATCCGTCTAATGGCTCAATACAGAGGATATACGCTGAAGATTCTAATTTAACTATATTTCAAGAGTCTAAAGTGAGTAGAGCTTTAATTGATAAAGATGCTATATATTCAGCTGAAGGTGGAGGTACAGTTACATCTTCAAGCTTAGTTATAGGAACTTTACAACCTTATGGAGGTAATTACGGTATAAGTAAAAACCCAGAAAGCTTTGCTTCTTATGGTTATAGAAAATACTTTGCAGACAAAGACAGAGGTGTTGTTTTAAGGCTTTCTAGAGATGGTATTACAGAAATATCTAATTACGGTATGTCTGACTTTTTTAGAGATGAATTAAGTTCTTTAAATGGCACTAGTGATAACTCAGGTAAAGTTGTAGGAGGATGGGATATTCATAACAAACAATATGTTATATCAATTCAAAAGCCTAACTCTGAATATAAAACACTATCTTTTGACGACAACGTAAATGGTTTTCCTAGCTTTTTTACTTACAAACCAGATCAAGCAGCTAGTATAAAAAATAGTTATTTTACAACAAAAAACGGTTCGCTATACAAGCATTACACTTCACCTGTAGCAGGCGGAGCACCTCCGCTTAGAGGTGTTTTTTATGGCGAACAAATGAAATCAAGTGTTGTTTTTGTTTTTAATCCAAAAGTAAGCACTTCTAAAGTTTTTAAAACAATAACTTATGAAGGCGGCAATGGATGGCAAGTAGATTCTTTTAAATCTGATTTGACAGGCGTGAACACACCTAACAGTGTTAATAGTGTTGCCGAGACTAGAGACACAACAGCACAGGTATATAGCTATAATCAAGGATCTTACGATGGCGCTGGAAATGAATATCCTGCCATTTTAACACCTCCTATATATCATGCAGGTTTTGATAGAAAAGAAAACAAATACATGGCAAACCTAATAAATAATAGTCCTGCAGCAGCTGGAGAAGTTATTTGGGGAGCTGATATGACTGGAATAAAAGGTTATTTTGCTACAGTTACAATATCTACTGATTCAGTTACAGACGTAGGCGGAATGAAAGAACTTTTTGCTGCTTCTTCAAGTTATGTAGAATCATCATATTAAATTAAATTAAATGGAATTAAAAGCGCGTCAATTAAAAGACAGTGATTGGGAGACTTTAACAGCTTGGTGGGATTCTTGGCCTGAATGGGTTAGTCCTTCTAAAGATTTTTTACCTGATAATGGCACTGGAGGTTTGATGATACAAAAAAACAATAAACCAATAGTAGCTGGTTTTCTTTATTTTACAAACTCTAAATCAGTTTTATTAGAGTGGATAATATCAGATCCAAACTATAAAGACACTGATAGACAAGAGGCTGTAGAGCTTTTAATAAAAACAGCAGAAAAAGTATGTAAAGATGCTGGTAAAAAATATATGTTTTCTATAGGTAGAAATAAAAACTTAATAAAACTACACGAAAAAATAGGATGGAACGTGGACAAAAAAGCTTCTTACGAAATAGTAAAAAAAATAGCATAAAATGGGAATAGTAACAGCAGCAATAATTGGCGGAGCAGCAGCGGTAGCAGGTAGTGCTATAGGAGCTGTTTCAGCTGGTAAAGCCGAAAGAAGGGCTAGATCAAACAAGAACAGACTCACTGGTGAACTAGAAGAGTTAGAAAAAAACAGACAAGAAATAATTAATCCTTATGAAGGAGTAACTGATTTATCTAGCATGGTTTCGGATTTAAGCGGCATCGCTTCTAATCCTTACCAAAATTTAGCTGTTTCTACTGCTGCTGCTGAAATGCAAGTAGAACAAGCTGACATAGCTTTAGCTAACACATTAGACACTCTTAGAGCTACAGGCGCTAGCGCTGGTGGTGCAACTGCTTTAGCTAGAATGGCTTTAGAAAGTAAAAAAGGTGTTTCAGCTAGTATAGAGCAACAAGAAGCTCAAAACCAAAAACTAAGAGCTTCAGGAGAAGAAAGGGTTCAAAACGTAAAATTAAGCGAAGCACAGAGGGTTCAAGGAGAGCTAAGAGGAGAAGCTATGCGGATGCAAGATGTTGAAGTTAAAGGTAAAGATCTCATGTTCAGAAGAAAAGAAGAAAGAGAAATGCAACAGCTTGACAGAAAGCAAGCTCAAATAACAGGAGCAGCAGCACAGCAAGCTGCGGCTAGTCAACAAAAAGCTGATTCAATAAACGCTGGAATTGGTGCTGTAGGAAATATAGCTGGAGCTGCTATAGGCGCATCATAAGGATAATCAAGAATATGGAAGCAAAACAAAATACTTTTACATCTGTAAATAAAGAAGCTAATAAGATATGGGCTGTAGCTGTAGATGATTTAGGTCTAGACACTGTTAAGTCTATAAATAAAAATAAAGCCTCTATGTCTGCTTCTCAAAAAGAAGCTGCTACAACACAACGCAATGTAGCGGCTAAGCTTTTTGACGATCAAGAACAAGCTTTAAAAAACATGAAAAAAGGTGGTATTAATAATCCATCTTTAGCTAAATTAGGTAATGATCTCATATGGGGAATATATCATGCTGATGCGGCTATGACTAATGCTAAAACTAAAAAAGAAAGCAACGACGCTTCTGTTGCTTCATCTAGCTTAAATAAATCTTTACAAGAGCTTTATCAAATAATAGAAATAGGCAAAGATACAGACGCTATGTTTATGCAAGAGTACTTTGGGTTAGAAGATGCTAAAAACCCAGGTCAGCCAGGCGGTATGGCTTTAGTCGGAAGCTTTACTCCATTGTGGTGTAAAACTATGGCTATACGAAGCGGTTTAGCTGGTAATGACGCCAATGAAGAGTATTTTGTAGGTGAAGATAGTGAGATTAGATTAAGATACACTGGATCTATATTAAACGGTGAGGTCGTAGACAAACCAGCTTTAACTTGGCTAGCTTATGATCCTGGAGTTATATTAGATTTAAAAGCAGAAAATATAAAAATGCTTCAAGCACCTAGCACTTTAAACATTGATGGAGAACAAGTTGGCATCATAGATAATAGCTTACAATATAACGATGCTTATTTGCTATTGGATCAAAAATATGTAGAAGTATCTTCAGATGGTAAGATGCAAACGGAATTTATACCAGCTAATATGGCTAAAATAGTTAATGACACAAAAGCTAGATCTGCAGCTAGAGCTAATGCGTTGTTAAATGATTATCAAGACGCTAATAGAGTTTGGAGAAACAACTTTAACATGGAAGAAGATCTTAAATTTGCTGTAGCAGCTAATGGTAAAAACATAGATGCTGGGCAGCAAGCTGAGTTTCAAGAGCTTATGTTTGGTAGTTTAAAACCATTACTACCTACGGTAGCAGTTGGAGCCACGACAGAAGTTACACAAGAACAGCTTAAGCCAGAAGTAATCGAAGAAGTAGAATTAACAGCGGATCAATTTAACTAGTATGTACATATATAACGATAGAAAGTTAACTAAAGAGCAGGTAGATAAACTTGCTGCTGAAAAGGGTGTTGAAGTTGACGTGTTTTTAACTAACAACCCAGACATACAAATAGACGAGGCGGTGGTGAAAACTACTGAACCAGAGGGAAAGACATCAACCACAGAGCAGGACACGACTGTGGATGCAACCGAAGTGTCCAATACGGAATTGCCGCCGGAAGATGGTTTTTTGGAATCACAAGAAATTAAATATAAAACTCCTTTAACTTTAGAAGAAAAGAAATCTTTACAAAACAATCAGTTTTCTAAGCAAATGGCTAAGGAAGATAATTTTACTAAAGAAAGACTTGAAGAGTTGCAAAGTGAAGATGAAGTTAATATTTTAGAATCATTAGCAGCTAGAACAGCTAGAGGTTTTGCAGGAGCAGGGAAGGGAATTTCTCAGACTAAAGACATGTTAATGCTTGGATTAATGTCTTTTAACAATGACTTTACTCCTGAAGAAAAAATTATAGCAAAAGAGTTATTAGAATCTGGAGATATTGGTTCTCCTTCTGGATTTTTAACATTACCTTCTACAGATAGCTTTAAAGAGTTAGAAGAAATATTATCAGAAAGCGTTAGAAAAACTGACAATGAAAGCATAACACAGGCCATAAGTAGCGGTAATTATGCAGAAGCTGCTGAACTAACTGTTGGTGGAGCTTTAGAATCTATGCCATCTTTATTAGCTGCTTTTACAGGCTACGGTGGTATTGCAATGTTAGGAGCTAGCGTTGCTGGTAATAAATTTGACGAAGAGCTACGAAATAATCCTGAAGAAGCTATAAGTTCTTTAACTTTAAATGCTATTGGAAGTGGCGCTATTGAATCTGGTTTTGAAATAGTAACTAGAGGTTTACTCACTAAAGCTGGTTTTATTAAAAACACTCAAAGCGTAAAAGCAGCTAAAGATTTTATACAAAAAGGAAGTGAATCTTTAATTAAAAAACTAGGATTAAGCACGTTAGGAGAAGGAGCCTCTGAAGCTGCAACTGAATTAACGAGCATAGCTTTTGATAATCTTCAATTAGGTAAAGAAACTTCTACTGGTGAAATGTGGAATAGATCTGTTGACGCTTTTATTATAGGTGGTTTTGTAGGTGGTAATATAGCTAGTGTGTCTGAAATTGGCGGTGCTTCTACAGCTGCCAGAAGTAGAGCAGAATACATATTAACACCTCAAGAAATTCAAAAAAAATATCAAGGTAGTGCTGCTCAGTTATCTGAATTGTCTAAATCTCTTAAAAATGCTAACACTCCAGAATCTAAAAAAGTTATTTTAGAGCAAATGGAAGCTATAGAGCAACAAATAGTAAAAGCTAAAGGTGAAGTGTCAAGATCTTTAAACGAATTAACTCCAGAAGAGCTTGTTGAATATGCTTCTAATCAAGAGCAAATACTTGAAAAAACAAATGTAGTTAAAGATCAAACTGACGAGAATATAATAAAAACAGCTAAAGATCAGATAGAAGGCTTAAATCAAGCTAATATAGACTTATTTGGTGTAGCTGCTCAACGTATATTAGATAAAGATATAGCTTTTACAGAATCTGAAGCTGGTAAATACGGTCTTGAAGTTGAGGTATTTGAAAATCCTGAGGACTTTGGAAACGCAGAAGGAGTTGGAGTAGAAAACATAAACGCAGATGGTGTTGTTGTTGGTAATAAAGTTTTAATTAATAAAGAAAGAGCTTCAAAAGTTGGCGCTGTTTCTGTTGGAAGTCATGAGCTGCTACATGGTATATTAAAAAACGCTATATCAAGCGGACAAGCTGGAGTAGAAATTATAGATAACTTTAAAACACAGTTAAATAGTTCACAAAAAAAAGCTGTAGAAGCTAGATTAAAAGCTAAAGACTCTAATGGCGATAGATTATATAGTGATGAATATTTAGCAAAAAATCCAGATGAATATTTAACAGCTTTTTCTGACGCTATACAGAAAAAAGAAATAAGTTTTGAAGAAAATATTTTTACAAAAATAGGTGATTTGATAACTCCTTTGCTTCGTAAAATTGGTTTTAGTAAAATAAAATTCAACACAGGTAAAGATGTTTATGATTTTATGCGAGAGTATAGTAAAAGTATAACACAAGGTGCTTTAAGTAAAGACATAGTAGAAGCTACAAGTGGTGAAGTTGTGTTTGAAGAAATAGTTAAATCAAATACTAACGAGCAGGCTTCTAACAAGGTTCAAGAGCTATACGACACACAAGGTGAAGCTGCAGCTTTTGACATTATAGAGCAGTTTAAACCTATAACAAGTAAGATAGTAGAAAAAAGATCTGAAGCTCCAGGGTTTGATAGACAGCTACTTACAGATGAAATAGAAACAGGTAAACGCGGTATATTAGATTTGATTAGAGAGTACGATGCAGAGTCAGGTGTTCCGTTAGCGGCTTATATAAATAAGTTTTTACCAGCTAGAGCTATTGAAGCTTCAAAAAGAATACTAGGTGAAGAATTTACAGATGACGTAACCGAAGCAAAAGGTGTTGCCGCTGAAGAAGTTAGTGTTGCTGAGGCTCCCACAGGTAAACAAACTACTTCTAAACTAAGAAGAGTTCTTGGTATTAAACAAGGTGATGAAATATACGACTTAGCTAAAAAAGTTTCAGAAGAAATAATGACTGGTGACTTACCTGGCAAGAAAGTTAAGACAGCTGTAAATAGAGAAGCTAGAAAAAGCGAGCTTCGTAAAGCTGTATCTAATCTTATGGGTACAGAAAAAGCTATAGACGAGCAATTTCTTAATAAAAATATATTAGAAATATTAAAAGCTTTACCAGCATCGGATCTAGTTAAACTAGAAAGAGAAGCTAAAGTAAAAGTGTTAGCTGAACAAGGTCCTAGGTTGAACGTTAAGGACGCTAGGGAAGCCGTTAACAAAGGTATATTACCAAAGGATACTAACTTGCAGTCTGGACCTAAAGTGTCCTCTAAACTGCCTACAACGCTTGAACAAGCTAAAGAGTTTTTTACTCAAAAAAGAAAAGCTGGTTTAGTTAATGTTGTAACTGAAATGCTAGTTAAAGACGCTGCTCCTGAGGTTACTGAAGGTAAGATAGAACCAGCTAAAAGAGCTAAAGTATTATCTGAAATAGATAGAGCGCCTACATTAAAGTTTAGTTTTTCTGAAGCTTCTCAAGCTAAAGACATAAACGCAGCTGGTAAAGCAGCTGGAATAAAAGGCAAAATAACAATAAACGATAAAAATAGACCAGCTAGACAGCAGGAAGTATTAAAAAGCATAATAGAGGGTAAAATCCCAACAATAGTTTTTGAGGCGGGTAGATTTGGTAATTTCGGAAGATGGAACAGAAGAGGTAAAATAGTTCAAGGAAAATTTATACCAATTCCCAAAATCGGAACAAAGTACTTTAAAACGAAAGACGGAACCTTAATAAAAGAAGACTCTAAAGAATACAAAAAAGCAGTTGAAGACGGTGATTTTTTACCTGGAAGAGGTGGTTTGTATTATGGTGTTAAAGATCCTGCTTATATTGAAGCTAGAAATGCTGCTAGAAAAAATAATAAGCTATATCCTGACTTAAAAAAGCCTAAAAGAGTAAACATTAAAAATGCTTTTACTGAAGCTGGTCAAGCTCAATCAAAAGCAAACATGGACACTCTTGAAACTATGGCCAATGTTTTAGCTAAAGCAGTAGCAGACGGTAGTATGACTAAAGAAAACGCCGCTTTGTTTATCGCTTCTAGCTATCAAGCAACTACAGGTTTAATAAAAATAGCAGCACCTTTTAAATACAGATCTAAGGTTTTTGAATATGGTTTATCTAGCAAGCAAAGCAAAGGAGACAAGTATAGAGAAGAACATAATCCTCCAGCTTCAGTTATAGGTTCTAACTTAATATTGGCTATAGCTAATAATAAAGTGTCTGAAGTTATGCCATCTATAAGAAAAAACTTTAATCAAACTCAATTATCTAAAAAAGATGATGAAAAAATAGACAACGCTAAGCTAGACTCTACTTTACCAATTGGAACAACTATATTAGATAATCCGGTAACTAGAATAGCTGCTTCTGGAATAAACTTAAACAGTATTGTAAATGTCGAAACTGGTGAAACTTTAGCAGAAGAAAATGGCATCGGAGTAGAGCCTAAGTTTGAAAACAATCTAGAAGTTTATACCAAGCAAAACGATTTAATATTAAAATTAAATTCAGATAAAGACTTTACGAAAGCGCAAGCAAAAAAACAAATAGATCAATTTGTCAAAGTAGCTCCAACTATTGTTAAAGCTTCTAAATCTAATAATGATAAATCTGCTTTTAAGTATTCTGAAACACCTGCAAATAAAGTAACTGTAGAAACTGCAGATACTACAGATAAAGCTTTAAATATAGCTAGAGATCTTAATGCTCCTGTGAAAAAGATTAGAGTATTTGATTTTGACGATACATTAGCTCAAACCAAAAGTGATGTACTTTATACTATGCCCGACGGTACTGAAGGTAAACTAAATGCTGAACAATTTGCTAGCGATGGTAGTACCTTATTAAGTGAAGGTGCTGTGTTTGATTTCTCTGAATTTAACAAAGTAACTGAAGGTAAGAAAGGTCCACTATTTAAAGTAGCTCAAACTATAGCTGCTAAAAGAGGTACAGAAGATGTTTTTGTTTTAACAGCAAGAGCTCCTGAGTCTCAAC
>WLWF01002284.1_pt1 | contig 14131 bp, 13 predicted proteins | sample 6718331 | NCBI WGS metagenome assembly WLWF01 (sample SAMN12718692, study PRJNA515312) | sponge metagenome | isolation source: marine sponge | host: Mycale hentscheli | place: New Zealand: South Island, Marlborough, Capsize Point | collected 2003-05-01
GATATTAGGCCACTTATTCGGTACACACTCTGGTCCCTGCTCGGTCCGCGAACGGAGACCAAAACTAACCATCTTGGGCGGCTGGCACGCAAAGCTTCTTTCGCAAACCAGATGCTTCAGCCCTTCTCACGGCATCTTCAACATATAGAAAATCCTGACCTGGGAGACATCTGTCCCGTCCCCAGCCACATTGCAACATCAGCCAAGGCGGTTTTCATAACGCCCACAAGCCATGAACACTCCATAGGCTCGACACGGATCGACCGCACGTTCTCTCCAGTGGGACGACGCCTCCCACAAAAATCGGTTCGCCTCGATATTGCAGCACTAGCCAATCTCGCTACGCGCACCAAGGCTTGGCGAGCCAGACAGAACCACGACTATTCCGTGCACGCCGACGCTATCGCATCAAGAGTTCACGTGAGACTGTCACAGCACGTGAGTGGGAATCTGCTCTCTCAATCCATTGCAGAAAGCCTACATGGATTCTCCGTTGGACGATCTGCCGGCATCCGGCTGATGCAAACGCTTCCTGACTTAAGCGTATTGTTTACGGCTTGTTGGTACCACCCCCACGTTATGGGAGTCATTCACGAGTTTAATCGACGTGGATTAACCTCAATTGAAATTCAGCACGGCCAGCAAGGTCCCTTTCAGTCCATGTACGTTGGCGTGCCACGTGCTGCTGATCCAACCTGCAGTATCGTTCCATCCGAGACGTGGTTGTGGGGTAGAAAGACTCAGGACCTACTAACGTCAGGGCGAGAAAACACGACGGGTTACCCCATTGTTGGCTACCCTTTCCTCCTCGACACACAGAAGTACCGCTACCAGGTGCCGATCGGGCCTCAAAATTCCGAAACAGACGTGCTGATTTCCCTACAAGGACCACATATAGACACTCCCCAGGAGGTGCCGCTAGAGCTCGTAGAGCAATTTGTTGAGCGTGGCCTGTCTGTCAACTTGCGACAGCATCCCAACCATCGGCTGTCCAACAAAATGTTGACTGACATCTCAGCAAGATTTGGGGACTCAGTATCGGTCACTGACCCATCTTTACCTTTCTCCATGATCGTTCCGGGTGCCCGTGTCAACGTCAGTGGATTTAGTTGGACCGCTCTAGAGGCGTCTGCGCTTGACGCGCCGAGTCTCCTCTGGTCTAAAGTGGCAACATCGCAATATAGCGACCTCATTAAGTCTGGCGCCATAACGTCTATCCACAAGGTTCCTGACGCTGCCAGCTATGCCATGAGCCGTCGGCAAATAGACTTCTCTCCTGTGAGGGAATACATCGAGCCTGGCGAAGTAGCACTGCAACGACAAATATCCCGAATCACCTAAGAGCCTGGGGATTACATGATCACTGCTTTTATCCCGGCTCGAATGGGGAGTGAGCGCCTAGCGGACAAAAACATGCGGAGGGTGGGTGGCGTATCTCTGGCATCACTCTCGGTAATTCAAGCCCTAGAGCTCCCAGAGTTCGAGCGCGTCGTGTTTAGTACTGACTCCCCAGACTATGTAGAAGTCGTTCTTCGAGAGGCTAAGAACAACAATTCACCCACGGAACGCCTCCACGTTCACGCCCGAGATCCATCTCAGGCCGGGACGCAGTCAAAGATATTCAATGTTTTGTGCTCACTTGCTGAGGATGATTTCTTTGATTCGAAATTCGTCGCACTAATGCTCCCTACCGCACCATTGCGTCGGCGATCGACGTTGAAGCGGGCTGTAGATTTCGCGAACCGTAGTAATCGGACCTCCTTCACCGCATGCCCCTACGACTTTCATGTTTCCTTCGCTTTCGAGGTAACCGACGGCACTGACTCGATTTCTCCGTGGCAACCCCTGTTGCAGGAGAGTCCCATGATTACTGGACGAACACGGTCACAAGATCAATCGCAGTTGATGCATCCGCATGGAGGTCTCGTGGTCGTTGAAGTCAGTCAATTGACCAAAATGAAGACGATTTACGACCAAGCTGTGCCAATAGTCACGACTCGCACCGAGGGATTAGACATCGATGTCGGTGAAGATCTGGATCTCGTTCGGTGCCTGGAAGCGAACCTTCAAGGAACGTTTCCCTTCTTGAGTGAGCCGACTCCCGACTCATGAGTGTCTCGTCAGGCAGCCCGCCCCTTGCCGAAAACACAAAGGTGCGCCTGCCTAAGGAGCCAATGCAAAGCGTCTGGCGCTCGGAGCAAAGGGCAACAGGCCCAGAACGTTCTACACCCGCTAGCTGAATGGCGGACGGTTGTCGAACCGGATGGATGCGCGCCCGGCGGTGCGCCAGATTCGCGCGTCGTCGTCTTCCGTAATCAGGTTGCCCATGACGCGCAGGGCCACGTCCGCGGGCTGTGTAGCGGCGTGACAGGATCACGCCATGGCAACCACAGCGACCATAGCAACCAATCATGGCGACATTCGGGTCAACCTTTTTCCCGATCAGGCCCCCAAGACGGTGCGTAACTTCACCGGCCTTGCGGAAGGGACCCAGGAGTGGACCGACCCCAAAGTGCAGGCCAAGTCCACGGCTCCGCTGTACGACGGCACGATCTTCCACCGGATCATCCCCGGATTCATGATCCAAGGCGGCGATCCCCTTGGGACGGGGACCGGCGGGCCCGGTTACCGCTTCGATGACGAGCCTCACCCCGAGCTCACCTTCGATAAGCCGTATTTGCTGGCGATGGCCAACGCGGGACCCAACACCAACGGATCTCAGTTCTTCATCACGGTCGCTCCGACGACGTGGCTGAACTTCAAGCACACCATCTTCGGTGAGGTGGCGGATCAAGAATCCCGCGATGTCGTTGACGCGATAGCCGCCGTGGAAACTGGGGCTCAGGACCGTCCCGCCCAGGACGTGGTCATTGAGTCGATCTCCATTTCCCGTGACTAGCGAGTCCAACTCTTTCTTGTGAGCGATCTTTCCGGCGAGCAACAAACCCCGCGCGCTCCCCGGTGCTATCGGCACCAGGACAACGAGACGTGGATTCGTTGCTCGCGATGCGACAAGGCGATATGCACGCAGTGCATGATCCAAGCGCCGGTCGGCTACCGGTGTCCGGATTGCATGCGAGCTGAACAACCAGTGGAACCCACGACGGTTGCGGGCGCCACCACCATCGCTAAGCCGTACGTCACCTACACCCTGATCGTCATCAACCTGCTGGTCTTCGCCTACCAGTATTCGGTCGGCATCAACGCTGTCGCCGAACGCTGGGGCATGTGGCCGGTCGGCATCGTTACGGGCGATGAGTGGTATCGCTTACTGACAAGCGCGTTCTTGCATGGCTCGTTCCTACACATCGCCTTCAACATGTATGTGCTTTTCGCCCTGGGGCCAACCTTGGAACGCATTCTGGGACACGTGCGCTTCACTGCCCTCTACCTGCTCTCGGCAGTGGGTGGCGCGGTGGCGTCGTACTTCTTCTCTGACATCACCACGGTCTCGGTCGGGGCCAGCGGCGCGATCTTCGGGCTCATGGGTGCACTGGTGGTGGCAGGCCGACGGTTGCGGTATGACGTCACGCAAGTTCTCGTCCTGTTGGGAATCAACGTCGTGATCGGGTTTCTCGCACCCGGGATCGATTGGCGAGCCCACCTCGGGGGACTGGTGACCGGAGCGGTGGTCGCCGCGATCTTGGTCCACGCACCGAGGAAGTCACGAGCCTTCATTCAAGTAGCGGGGTTGGGTGGTGTCCTCTTGATCCTCGTTGCCGTGGCGATGCTGCGGACGTCTCAGATTCAAGAACTCTTGGCGCCGCTGGGTGTGATCACGACCTAGGGCGCACCGTCGAGGCGTACGGTGGATGTCATGAATGACGCGGTGATCGTCGAAGCGGTACGAACGCCCGTGGGTATCGGCAAACCCAAGAAGGGCGCCCTGTCGGGTATCCATCCCGTGGATCTGTCGGCGCACGTGATTGACGCGCTGATCTCGCGGGTGGGAATCGAACCGGAGAATGTGGATGACGTCATCTGGGGGTGCGTGGGTCAGGTCGGCGAGCAGAGCGCCAACATCGCCCGCAATGCCGCGCTGGCCGCCGGGTTGCCCGAGTCGGTCACCGGGGTGAGCGTCGACCGTCAGTGTGGTTCCAGTCAGCAAGCGGTCCACTTCGCGGCTGCCGCTGTGATGTCGGGCCAGATGGACGTGGTGATCGCCGGCGGTGTTGAGTCGATGTCACGGGTGCCGATGTTTTCGAACATGGCTGGTGGGGATGGTCCGTTCGGGCCGCGCATGATGAGTCGCTACCCGGACCTGGTGAATCAAGGGATCAGCGCCGAGATGATCGCGGACCGGTGGAATTTATCTCGCGCGATGCTGGACGAGACCGCGGCTGAATCTCAGCAACGTGCAGCGCGTGCGACGAAGGACGGACTGTTCGACGCGGAGATCACCACCGTGGACACCAACGAAGGTCCCGTCCATCACGATCAAGGGATCCGCCCGGACACGACAGCCACGTCGCTCGCAGGCTTGACGCCGGCCTTTCGTGAAGACGGGGTGGTGACGGCCGGTAACTCGTCACAGATCTCCGATGGGGCGGCCGCGGTGCTGGTGACGACCTCGGCCCGGGCACGCGAACTCGGACTCACTCCGATGGCCCGGTTGCACTCGTTCGCGATGGCGGGTGTCGACCCGGTCATCATGCTGACCGGACCCATCCCCGCGACCAGCAAGGTGCTCGCCAAAGCCGGGCTTGACCTGGCCGATATCGGAACCTTCGAGGTGAACGAGGCGTTCGCCGCGGTCCTCGGCGCGTGGCTGGCAGATACCGGCGCGGACCGGGAGATCACGAACCCGCAGGGCGGGGCAATCGCGCTCGGCCACCCCCTCGGCGCGTCAGGAGCGCGACTGATGACGACCCTCGTGCACCGGATGCGACGGGAGAACATTCGCTTCGGTCTTCAGACGATGTGTGAAGGCGGAGGAATGGCAAACGCGACAGTTGTTGAGCTTCTTTCGTCACATTCGTCACAGTGATTTACAGGTCACCCATTTATCCACACTGTTTCCACAACTGGGGATAGAACTACACGCCTGTAACTAGTTTTCCCTCACAAAAACACATGTCAGCAACGAGTCCAGAGTGAGACATGGTGTGGACAACTTCACCCCAAAGGGTGCGGAAGGGTCTATTTCCACTTGGTGGACAGGATGAAACCCGTGATGATGAAAGCGAAGCCGATGGCCACGTTCACCAAGCCGTTGGCGGCTCCACCGATTGAGTTCATGATGGGAATCTGAGACCCGGCAACGTAGTAGATGACGATGTAGACCAGCCCGATGACGAAGCAGGCGATCATGGCCGGGGCGAGCCACCCGGGCGAACCGATCTTGGCGACCTTCCGCTCACCCTTGGACGGGGGTGGGGTGTAGGGCGTCTTCTTGCGGCCCTTGGACTCCGGCACGGCGATCTCCTTCTGCTTGCGGCTACCCGTAGCCTGCCACACGTCGATCGGCGGGGTACCGGAGAATAGGCACGTGAGCGGCCCGCGCATCCTCGTGGTGGACAACTACGACTCCTTCGTCTTCAACCTGGTGCAGTACCTGGCGCAGTTAGGGGCCGATGTCACCGTGGTGAGAAACGATGCCGTCACACCGGCGGATTGCCTGTCCTACGACGGAGTGCTGTTGTCCCCGGGACCGGGAACCCCGGCCGATGCCGGAGTGTGCATCCCGATTGTGCGCGAGTGTGCAGGGAAGACCCCGATCTTCGGTGTGTGCCTCGGCCATCAAGCGATCGCCGAGGCGTACGGGGCGACGGTCCGCCAGGCACCGGAGCTTCTGCACGGCAAAACGTCGCAGGTGGTGCACGACGGTCACGGAGTGCTCGCAGGCTTGCCGAACCCGTTCACCGCCACGCGGTATCACTCATTGGCCGTGGACCCCGCGACCATTCCCGATGTTCTGGAAGTCACCGGATCAACAGAATCCGGTGTGATCATGGCGGTGAAGCACCGCGAAGACATGGTTGAAGGCGTGCAGTTTCACCCCGAGTCGGTGTTGACCGAGGGCGGGCACGAGATGTTGGCGAACTGGTTGGCCGACTGTGGGTACCCGGTAGCGCGAGAGCGAGCGCGGACGCTGCAACCGGTGATCGGCAAGAGCGACGACGACCCGGACGAGTAACGACCGCCGTTTTGGCTCAGAAAACTCGCCTCTCGGGGGAAAGAGAAGAGCCTTACGGGACTGGAACGGTGGGAGCCGGTTGCGGATCCGGTGGCGGTGCCGGTGGCTCGGTCGGCTGCGGGGCTTCCGTCGGTGCGGGTGGCTCGGTCGGCTGCGGGGCTTCCGTGGGCTGAGGCGGCTCGGTCGGCTGCGGGGCTTCCGTCGGAATCGGCACCTCCGTTGGGACGATTGGTTCGGTCGGCTCCGGGGTGGGTGACTCTGTCGGTTCGGGCTCGATGGAGATGGTGATGGTCACGATCGACCCACGCTCCAGCGACGTTCCCGGGGGAGGTGCCTGTGCCAGAACAATGCCGGGTGACTCGAAAGACGACTCCTGCTCGATGACCTGGATCTCGAACCCGGCCTGCGCGATGTCGCTGCGCGCTTGGGCGACCGAAACCCCGGAGAGTTCGGGTACTTCCACCAGGCCTGACGACACCACGACCGACACCGCGCTTCCCGCAGCCAACTGCGCACCCTCAGCGGGGTCCTGGGCGAGCACGTAGCCCGCAGGCTGATTGGAGTCCTCTTCGGTGACATCACCAAGTTGGAGGCTCGCGTCACTGAGCGCCGTACGAACAGCATCCAGGGACGTCAGTCCGAGAAGCTGGGGAACGGTCGCCTGCTCTCGTCCGGTGCTGATCGTGACGTTGACCGCTTGACCTTGTTCGATGCTCTCCCCGGGCGCTGGTTGCTGGGCAATGACGGTGCCGGGTGTGCGGTCGGAGATTTCCGGGGTTTGCGCACCGAGACGCAGTTCGAATTCGGCAAGGCTCGCGGTGGCTTCCTCGAGGTTCAGTCCGTCCAGGTTGGGAACCGTGACGAGGTCGGCGGTGGTGCCGCCGAAAATGAACCGGCCGATGCCCAAGGCTCCGAGGACCGCCACCGCGACGGCCGAGAGGCTAATGATCCAGAAGATCGTGCTGCGCCCGGCACGGCCGCGACGGCGGCGCGAGGTGTCGTAGATCGGATCTGTCGCGGGTGGTTGCCCTCCGGCCGCCTGGACGGGTGTCATTTGACGGGTGGAGTCGGCGACGATAGTCGGGACGGCGGCGGTGACCGGTGCACCGGCAATAGCTCTCTCGACGTCGGCCCGGAACTCCGTCGCACTCTGGTAGCGATCATCCGCGCGCTTGGCGAGGGCGCCGAGCACGACTGTGTCTATCTCCGGGGATACTCCGCTATCCACCTGGGACGGTGGCGTGGGCATCTCGCTGACGTGTTGGTAGGCGATTGAGACGGCGCTCTCTCCGGTGAAGGGTGGTTGCCCGACGAGTAGTTCGTAGAGAAGCACGCCCGTGGAGTAGAGGTCGCTTCGCGCATCGACCACTTCGCCGCGGGCTTGCTCGGGTGACAGGTACTGCGCCGTCCCCATCACTGCAGAGGCCGACGTCATCGTTTGACCGGATTCGTTGACCGCACGCGCGATACCGAAGTCCATGACTTTGACATCGCCGGTTCGGGTGAGCATGACGTTGGCCGGCTTGATGTCGCGGTGAACGATGCCGTGCCGATGCGCGTAGTCGAGCGCCGTCAGCACACCCGCAGCGATCTCGAGGGCGCGCTCGGGGAGAAGCCGTCGACCACTGGCGAGTAACTGCCGAAGCGTCATGCCGTCGACGTACTCCATGACGATGTAGGGGACGACGACGTCCTGGCCATTCGGATCGATGAGGGTGTCCTCGCCGGTGTCGTATACGGCGACGATGTTCGGGTGGTTCAACGCAGCGGCGCTTTGGGCTTCGCGGCGGAACCGTTCCTGGAATGTTGGGTCCTTGGCTAGGTCTGGTCGCAGGATCTTGATGGCGACCCGTCGGCCGAGGCGCAGATCGCGCCCCTCGTGCACTTCGGCCATTCCGCCACGACCGATGACCTCGCCGACCTGGTAGCGGTCGCCGAGCATCTTGCCGGGCTCAGCCTGTGTCACGACAATTCCTTTCCCACGTGCCTGCCCGTTTATCGGGCAGGTCTTTCATTGTCTCAGGAGCGGAGGCGTCGACCGGGAAGGCGCGTGAGTCGCCCATGAACGGAGGCACCTTCTGCCTGTCTTCCGGCCTAGCCCCGCGTACTGTCAGCGACGCTCCAGGACTGCCTCCATGACGTCCTTCGCGATGGGGGCGGCGAGACCGTTTCCACTGACCTCCTCAGCACCGGCATCCTCCACGAGCACCGCCACGGCAACCTGGGGCGCCGCCGCGGGGGCGAAAGACACGAACCACGCGACGGTCGGTTGATCGTTGCCGGTTTGGGCGGTACCTGTCTTTCCCGCTACTCGGACGTCGGGGATACGGGCATTGGTTCCGGTGCCGTTCTCGACGACGTTCACCATCATCTCGGTGAGCGCGAGTGCCTCACTCGGGCGAAGCGCGTCCGCGAAGACCTCCGGCTCTGTTGTCTGCAAGATGGTCAGGTCAGGGGCCCGCACTTCTTGAATCAGGTAGGGAATCATCGTGCGTCCGCTGTTGCCGATGGATGCGGTCACCATCGCCATCTGCAACGCGGTGGCGCGGACATCGAACTGGCCGATGGCGCTCATCGCGGTTTGTGGCTCGTCCGGGTCGGCGGGGAAGCGTGACGTCGCGGCGCGCAGAGGAATTTCGAAGGTCGTATCGAAACCGAAGAGCTCGGATTGCTCACGAAGAGCATCGGCGCCGAGCTCGTTACCCAACCACGCGAACGCCGTGTTGCACGAGACTGCGAGAGCGTCGCGGAGGGTGACCTTGCCGCCGGGCCCGCACTGACGACGGTTCCAGTTACGCAACTCCTTGTTGGATTGCGGGAGATCGTAGGTTCGCGGCCCGGGGATCACGGAGTTCGGGTTGAACCGGCCAGACGAAAGCGCGGCGGCTGCCGTGACAAGTTTGAAGGTCGATCCCGGAGGGTTGAGGGAGACGATCGGCCGATTCAACAAGGGCTTGTCCGGGTCGCCCTCGAGCTTGTTGTAGTACTCCCGGATCTCGGTGGGGTCATGGCTGGAGAGCTTGTTCGGGTCGAAGGACGGTGCCTGAACGGACGCCAGGATCCGTCCTGTCGCCGGCTCGATCGCGACGACGGCACCCTTCTTTCCGCGAAGACCGAGATACGCGGCCCGTTGGGCGGCCGCATCGATGGTGGTGGTCACCGCCCCACCGACGGGCTGACGCCCGGACACGAGTTGTTGGATCCGGTCGACGGCGAAAATATCCGATCGACCATTGAGAATGCGATTCTCGGTGCGCTCCAACCCGGTCGCTCCGTAAATGAGCGAGTAGAAGCCGGTGATCGGCGCATACAGCCGAGGATTGGAGTACTGCCGCAGGTAGGTCAGCGTGTTACCCGTCTCCACCGATCGCGCGACCGGGTCGGTACCGACGAGAATCGGCCCGCGCTCGCGGTCGTACTCGGCGAGAAGAATGCGCTGGTTACCGGGACGGTCCCGGTAGTCGCCGGCGTTGACCACCTGAATCAGGGTGATGTTGACCAGCACCGCCACCATGAGCAGCGCGAACACCAGCGACAGCCTGCGCACCTGACGACTCATGCCGTGCTCCTCACACAGCCCGCACGATTTGCGTCATCGCATCGTCGGGTGAGGGAGCCACCGGTGCGGGTCGACGCGATCGGTCGGAGATCCGCAGCAGGATGGCGACGATCACCCAGTTGGCGACCAGCGACGATCCGCCGTAGGACAGGAACGGTGTGGTCAATCCCGTCAACGGAATCAGGCCGGTGACCCCGCCGATAATGACGAACACTTGAAGAGCGAGAACGATCGAAAGACCGGCGGCGAGTAGTTGACCGAAGGAGTCGCGGGCTGCCACCGATGTCCGCAGTCCGCGCTCCACCAAGATCGCATACAGCAAAACCAAAGCGAACAAGCCGGTGATCCCGATCTCTTCACCGAGCGCCGCCACGATGAAGTCGGTCTTGGCGAACGGCACGAGGTTGGGAAAACCCTGACCCAAGCCGGCGCCGAGAACCCCACCGTTGGCGAGCCCGAAGATCGCTTGCACGATCTGGTACCCACCGGTGTCCGCGTAGGCCCACGGGTCCAGCCAGACGGTGACGCGCGAGCGCACGTGGGCGAAGTTGTAATACGCCAACGCAGCACCCGCGAAAAACAACAAGGCGCCGAGAATGATCCACGACCGCCGTTGCGTCGCGATGTACAGCATCGCGACGAACAAGCCGAAGAACAACAGCGACGTCCCCAGGTCGCGTTCGAACACCAAGACGGCCAGGGAGACCAGCCAGGCGATCACCAGCGGCCCGAGATCCTTCAATCGGGGAAGCTCGATTCCGAGGAACTTGGTGCGGACTACCGCGAGCGAATCCCTCTTCGCGACGAGATAACCGGCGAAGAAGATGGTCAACAGAATCTTCGCAGCTTCGGCAGGTTGAAAGGACAGATCACCGACGCGAATCCACAACGTCGCGCCGTTGACGGTGGTGCCGATTGCCGGGACCAGCGGGAGAACCAGCAGCACCAGACCGATGAGGCCGGACGTGTAGGTGTAGCGGGCGAGCCGGCGGTGGTCTTGCAGCAGGACGAGGACGGCGATGAACAAGATGATCGCGATGGAGAACCACGTCAACTGCGAGTAGACATCGGGCGTCGGCATGGGTGAGTCGCTGAGAACGGCCCGACGCGCGGAGGCGACGTCGATCCGGTAGATCATCAGCAAGCCGAGCATGGTCAGCAGCGTGGCGACCGGCAGCATGATCGGGTCGGCGTAGCGGGCGAAGATGCGGATGGTGATGTGTGCCGCCAACGCGAGCCCCCCGACAACTCCGGCGGTGACCCACAAACGGGTGGTCATGCCCTCGTCGGACACCCACCCGATCTGCATCGTGCCGAGCAGGCCGATACCCCACGCCAGAATCAACAGCAGCAACTCGACCCAGCGACGAGTGGGCTTCTTGCGATTGCGGGTAGCCGCCTGCGTGGGCGCCTCGGTACTCACGGCGCATCCTCGACCGGCTCGTTACTCAGGCTGCCGGGGCACCCAGCGGGCGGGAAGATCGTCTGGCACTCATCGGCCCGGACCTGTAGTTCGGCGACGATGCGCTGGGCGTCGGTCTCACTTTCCGCGGGTATGCCTTTGCTGACGAGTTCTTGGTCGAACAGGGGCAACTGGCCGGCGGGCAGTCCGGTGTCTGTTGTGAGCGTCGACAGCGAGACACCGGCAAGGCTCCCGGGAACCCCCTGGTAGATCGCGACGGTGCCGGTGCCGGGGCTGCCGTTGACCGCGATGTACCACTGGGATTGCAGCCATGCCTGAGCGGCGATGAGAGCCCCATACGTCACGGCGGCGATGGCAGCGATGAGGGCGACGTAGATGCCGATCCTCTTCCAGCGACGCGCACGCCGGGTCTTGCGTTGGGCCGCGGCTTGCTCATCGCGCATCGCCTGTTCGGCCGCGGGCACCACGATCTCGGCGTCGATCAGGGGCTGGGGAGCCGTCGGCGGCCCACCATCCACCGGCGGCAGAGCCTCGGGGGCATCGGGATCTGGTTGAGCGTCGTCGGGGAATCGCACGCCGGGCAGTTGCGCTCGCACCCGGGGTTCACCCGCGGCGCCCACAACGACGGGCGCGACAAGCGTTTCGGACGTTCCGTCTGCTGCGATCGCGTCCGCAACGACGTCCGCAACGACGTCCGCAACGACGACGGTGACGTTGTCGGGTGCACCGCGTTCGAGGGCGAGATCCACTAGACGTGTGACGCACCCCGTCGGGTCGCTCATGGTCAAGGCGCCTGCGATGTCGGCGCTGTCGACCACACCGGACAACCCGTCCGAGCACAGCAGATACCGGTCTCCGGTTCTTGCTTCTCGAACGGACAGGTCTGCCTCGACGGGGTTCATCCCGTCCAGGGCTCGCATCAACAGGGAACGCTTGGGATGAGTGGCGGCTTGCTCCTCGGTGATCCGTCCAGCGTCCACCAGTGTCTGCACGTAGGTGTGGTCGTGGGTGAGTTGCACAAGTTCGTGATCGCGGAACAGGTACGCGCGCGAGTCACCGACGTGAACAATGGCGACTCGACTGCCAAGCCAATACAACCCGGTCACGGTCGTTCCCATGCCGGTGAGGTCAGGTTCTTCATTGATGATGGCGTTGATCGTCTCGCCGGTGGAGTCGATCGCGTCGGTCAAGGCGTTCAGAAGTTCCGACGATGACGGCGGGTGGACATCGAGATCGGCAACGGTCGCGATAGCAACGGCGGAGGCGAGTTCCCCGGCCGCGTGGCCACCCATACCGTCCGCCACCATCAACAGGCGGGGTCCGGCGTAGCCGGAGTCTTCGTTTCCGGCTCGCACCAGGCCGACATCGGATCGGGCAGCAAAGCGCAGGGTCACCGGGGGAGCCGCGTCGGGGACAACGAGCGCCGCCTGGCCGTCATCGTCTACCTCGATAGCGACGTCGATAGTGACGTCGTCCGCGTCATCCCTAGGGTCTGTGTCGTTCATGGCCGCCTACTTCTGGATCACCAGCGTCGTGCGGCCGACCCGCAGAGGCGCCCCGATGGGAAGAACGGTGGGCGTGGTGAGGCGCGTGCGATCAATCCAGGTGCCGTTCGTTGACCCGAGGTCCTCCGCGACCCACGCCCCCTCGGACTCGTAGATGCGAGCGTGGCGGCTGGAGGCGTAGTCGTCATCGATCACGATCGTGGAGTCTGGCGCCCGACCCAGAGTGATTTGTGCTCCCTCGAGCGGGATCTCCGTTCCTTGCAGCGGCCCTTCGGTGACAACGAGTCGTGTCCCCTTGCCCCTCGATCGTCGCGAGGTGCGCCCGGACTTCCGTGCCCGTGGGGTGCGTCCGGGACCAGCCGCAAGATCATCGGAACCACTGGAGTCGCCGCGCAAATCGTTACGAAGGGCAATCAAAGCGAAGACAACGAACAACCACAGCAGCCCGAGAAACGCGAACCGTGCCAGCGTGAGCGTCAGCTCAGACACGTCAACTGCTCCGGAAGGTGAACGCCGTCCCGCCGAGTTTCACGATGGACCCCTCGGTGAGGGCGCACTCGTCGATGCGATCACCATCCACGAAGGTTCCGTTCGTTGATTTCAAGTCGCGAATGATGGCGGGGTTGCCGACGACGATCTCGCAGTGGTTTCGAGACACCCCCGGGTCCTCCACGCGGATGTCCGCATCCGTCCCGCGGCCCATCAGCGTGATCGCACGCACGAGCGGGTAGGCCTGCCCGCCCACCTCGAGGCGGGGTTGCCCGCCGGATTGGCTGCCGGCTGGCTCGTGGGACTGCGCTGCCGACGGTGCGTCGGGACTCGATGTCGCTTCAGGCTCAACGGGTGCAACCGAGGACGGCGCGGCCGCCGACCGTGCAGCTGCAGCGGCGGCCGGGGACGCGGGTTCCGCCGCTTCGACGACGCCCGCTCGGGAGGTGACTTCGGCTTTGGCCTCACTTCTAACCCGGAAGATGCCGGTCTCAAGTTCATCGTCCTCGCTGAGTGTGACGCGAACCTCTCCGAGCAGGGTGTAGTGCTGCTCTCCGGCGTAGGTGGTGACGAGGGTGGCGAGCTCGGCGGCCAGAGCGTCTTTGAAGACAGCGAGCCGCTTGTAATCGTGGTCGGAGAGTTCGACGTGGAAGACATTCGGAATGACGGTTCGGTCTCGGTCCAGGACGCTGGCGCGGTCGTCTACGTCACGCTGCAGGGCGGCAGCAAGTTCGACGGGCTGAACTTCCGCTTTGAATGCTTTGGCGAAAGCCCCGTTGACCACCCGGTCCAGGGAGTCTTCGAACTTCTGCAGCAAACCCACCCATGGATGTTACTTCCCAGACGACGGTGCGCCGTGGAGCCGGACCGCAGCGCACGAAGGCAAGTAGTCGGCTCACCAACGATGACCGAAATGCGGGCCTGTACCCTTTCGACGCTGCCCACTGCGGTGGGTTGGGCGCGAGTGGCGGAATAGGCAGACGCGCACGGTTCAGGTCCGTGTGCCCGAAAGGGCGTGG